>Ga0209601_1002401_pt1 | contig 11615 bp, 9 predicted proteins | sample COGITO_mtgs_1104_4_FD_184796 | JGI IMG/M metagenome (GOLD analysis project Ga0209601, IMG submission 184796) | Pelagic marine microbial communities from North Sea - COGITO_mtgs_110426 (SPAdes) (version 2) | ecosystem: Environmental > Aquatic > Marine > Epipelagic ...
GCCGCACTTGTGTACGTGCGAGCCATGTCGTCGACATAGGGTCCAATGTGAACGTAGTTAAATGTCCTTGCCTCTTCCGCCGTCCAATTGGGGAGGTCGCTCAACGCCAAGTGGATCATCATGGTTGCTAGTCCGGGACGGAACTTTTCAACCCGCTTAACAACTTCCTTTTGGGCAATTTCCTTTGATAGGAGTTGTGGCATCAGTCGTGGATTAACGTTGCTAATAACCGAGGACTTCGCGCGATAAACACTCCCACTCTCGGTAAGTACACCGGTAGCTCGATCACCTTGGGTGAGGATTTCAGTGACGCGTGAGTCACAATGAACTTCACCACCGTGTTCATGGATCACTCCTACCAAGGCGTCGACCAAAGTAACAGCTCCACCCTCGCCAATCACCATGCCAAATAATTGACCACCGACAGTCTCCAAATAACTGAACAATGCACCACCGGAAATATCGGGTGCGAAATCCAGGTGCATGCCCCAGGTAGCCATTAAGGCTTTTGTTTTGGGTGACTCAAAGTTCTCGTCCGTGAACGCCCGAGTTGACGATAATGCAAGTTTTGCCATTTGATACACGCCGTCAGTACCTAGCGCCTTGCGGGCTTTCCACATTGTCTTTACCGCTGAGACACTGGGCATGTCCGATCCAAGGATCCCAAAAATAAATGGTGCCCACTCGTTGAGTTGGACGGTCAACCTTTCCCAGGCAGCTATATCTGCTGGAGCCACTTTAGCCAAATTTGCCTTGGTAGCTTCGGCGTCTGACTCAACGCCGATCATGGTTCCGTCAGGGAAGATTGAGCAAAATGGTTTGGCTGAGGGAACTAAAGCGAAACCATGTTTAACGAGTTCAGGGCCGATGGCAGCCATTACCGGACCGCCCGCGAAAAGTCCGAGGTTCATGGCAAATAAATCGTGTTTGAACCCCGGGGCGGTTATCTCTTCGGTTCGAATTGCACCGCCGGGTTTCGTTTGAGACTCCAAAACCACAACTCGTTTGCCCGCAGTGGCCAGCAATGCAGCAGCACTGAGTCCGTTAACCCCCGCTCCAATCACAATGACGTCAAAATCCTGTGAGTTTTCGCGCATCGTCCCTCTCATCTCAATCTTTCGTTTACGTGACGACCGCTATCATTCCGCTATACGATCAGATGTGCAATGCTAACTCTCAATTGTTTCGCATTTCTCGCACATGTTCACACGTTTACACGTTTACACGTTTTATCAGCGGCAGCGGCACCCGAAGGAGCAGGTACATGTCCAAAGAATTCGACGCGATAATTATTGGGAGCGGAATTAATGCGCTTGTCGCCGGCGCGATGCTTGCGAAGAAGAACTGGTCCGTGCTCATGTGTGAAAGCTCGGATCATCTTGGTGGTGCAATTTACACGAGCACCGACACATTTGAGGGCTTTACCGTTGAGCTCCTGTCGAGTTGGCACCCACTTTTTGTTGGTGGTCCGGCGTACGGGGAACTTGCTGCCGATCTGGCCGCACGCGGAGTTCAGTACGTAAATACGACAATTCCTACCGGTGTTATTAGTGCTGATGGCTCTGGAATTATTTCAACCGATCCTGCGATTAATGCGGCTGACTTTGCCGAACGAGGCGATCTTGACACGTGGAATGCGGTCATGAATGATTTTGGTGCGAAAGCCGAATTGGCATTTGGGCTCCTAGGAACTGATCTCTGGCGGAAGCGTTCCCTGAAGCTGGGTTGGAAGGCCTACAAGCAACTCGGCCGTCGAGGATTAATGGCAAGTGGTGCCGAACTCCTTGAGCCTGCTGCTCCTTGGCTCGATCGCTCATTTAACTCCCCGGTCACCCGATCACTCCTCGCTCCTTGGGCATTACACAACGGTCTAGGTCCAGACGACGCAGCCAGTGCATTTATTACCAAGGTAATTGGGGCGGCCGTCGCAATGGGTGGCATGCCGGTTCCTGTGGGTGGTGGGAAAACAGTGGTCGACGCGATGGTCGGCATGATCGTTGATGCTGGTGGTGAGGTTCGCAACAACACCAAGGTCGAGAAAATTTTAGTGACCAACAGAAAAGCCACTGGAATTACAACAGAGCAGGGTGAATCATTTACGGCCAAGAAAGCAGTACTTGCTTCTGTCACTCCACACGCCCTTTATGGGCAACTGCTGCCCACTTCCGTCGTTGGTGAATCTTCCAAAAAATCCGCCGAGCAATTCCGATTTGGTCGTTCTGCGATCCAGATTCACATTGCACTCTCAGAACCACCGGCATGGGTGGATTCACGGGTGGAATCAGCTGCACTCGTGCATGTGCTTGACGGTATGGATTCACTCTCTGAAAGCGTTAATGCCGCTAATCGTGGTTTCTTACCCCGTCGTCCCACAATCGTGGTCGGTCAGCCCGCAACCGTTGACCCGACACGCGTCCCGCAGGGAAAGGGTTTGCTGTGGATTCAACTCCAAGAGAACCCGCGTGAAATTCGTGGTGACCTCGCGGGTGAAATCAGCTACACGGGTCCGTGGAATGAGGAAGTGTTGGCGGCCTACGCAGAGCGGGTGATAACCCAACTCGAGCCACATATTTCCAATATTAGGTCGGCTGTAATTGGTCAACGTGTAATTGGCCCGGTCGAACTGGAAGAAATGAATTGCAATTTAGTGGGTGGTGACCCGTATGCCGGTGACTGCCGGGTTGATCAGTACGCACTGTGGCGGCCGTCGGCAGATGCAACCGGTCACGACACGGGAGTCAAGAATCTGTGGCAGATAGGTGCCTCAACCCACCCAGGTCCAGGACTTGGTGGCGGATCCGGGTTTCTCGTGGCCCAGCGATTAGCGGGCTAACAGGCTCGCCAGCCAACTGAGCCACGAGAAATGCCATTTGTTTACATCAATGCCAGTACTCGGCAGGGGCTTCCTGAACCTTTAACAATGGGTAGTGGAGCGACAATGACTACGGCGCCCTGTGTTGGGAGCTTGTCGAGATTGCGCAATTGAGTGACACCGTATTTGTTTGCGCCCATCAACATTGTGTGACAGGGGAATGGTGGCTCAAACTGCATTGCGCCACCAGCATCTGTACCCACAGTTTCAACACCCATGCCCAAAATTTCCGTTTCTTCGGACAAGTATTGAGCGGCCGCAGGGGTTAAACCTGGGGTGTGGGGTCCATTTTCATCCGCATTAGCAAATGCCGCGGGATCGTCCCCGAACTTGGACCAGCCGGTGCGGTACAAGAACCAAGCACCTTTGGGAATTTTGCCATTTTCTTCTTCCCAAGCTTTAATGTCTGCGACGTCAAGGCAATAGTCTGGATTTGCGGCAACTTCTGCCACCTTGTCAATTACTACAGCAGGGCCAATCAGTCTTTGGACTGGAATTTGGCTGACGTCGTCAAGGCCGCGGCCGGAAATCCAATGGTTGGGGGCATCAAGGTGAGTGCCGGTGTGCTCGCCGGAATGGAAGTTATTCCAGTACCAGTACGGCCCACGTTCGTCATACGCACTGATTTCCTCGAGTGCGAACTTTGCCGTTTGACCGAATTCTTCGGGCAGTGCGAGAATCGGCGTTTCTGAGTGCAGTGGTGATGTCAGATCGAGGACCGTGATTGATCCGTCCACAATGGATGCTGCGAGAGCATTTAAATCGCTCATATAATTTCCCTTCGACTCGCTTTGGGTGATTGTGACAATTATTCAGTTGTGGTTCTGCTGTTAACCTTAAACCCGCCAACGCGATGGCCGGGTGACAACGCCCTCTTGTGGAACTAGTTCAAGCCGAGGCTTCGGGTCTTCATTTCTTCCAGCCGGTGGGCGCGATTTGCCCGGGGCGTAGGGAAGGGGCCAATACATGTCAACGCCCTGCTCCGCAGCCGCGTGTGCGGTCCACGAGGGGTCATACAGGTGTGGTCGCCCGATTGCACACAGATCAGCGCGACCCGCTGCAATGATGGTATTTACGTCATCCCAGCTGCTGATTGCGCCCACAGCAATTGTTGCAACTCCAACTTGATTTCGGATTCGATCAGAATGTGGCGTTTGGTAACTACGCCCGTATGCCGGTCTCTCGGAGGACGTCGTCTCACCCGTTGACACGTCAATAATGTCAACCCCGTGGTCCTTGAAAGCTTGCGCAATAGCAACCGCGTCAGCATCGGTGAGACCTTCCGGTACCCAATCGGTTGCCGAAATACGGACGCTGATTGGACGGCCAACCGGCCACACTTCACGGATAGCGTCAAAGACTTCAAGTGGGAAAGCCAGTCGGTTTTCAACTGATCCACCAAATGAATCCGTACGCTTATTCGTTACCGGAGAAAGGAAACTTGCTAGAAGGGTGCCGTGCGAAGCTTGAATTTCTAGCAAATCAAAACCGGCTTCAGCTGCTCGGACGGTTGCAGCAGTGAATTCACCGATCACGGTTTCCATGTCAGCACGAGTCATTTCGCGCGGGACTTGGCTTGCGGGACTAAATGCAACAGCTGACGCCCCGATCAGTTCCCAGCCACCAGTTTCCAGTGGTTCGTCACGACCTTCCCACATGAGTTTTGTTGACGCCTTGGGACCAGCATGACCAATCTGCATCCCAATTTTGGATTCCGTCGTGTGGACGAAATTAACGATCTTGGTCCAGGCATTGCGCTGTTCGTCATTCCAGATTCCCGTACAGCCTGGTGTTGACCGACCATCAGCGCAGATTGCCGCCATCTCAGTAAGGATTAACCCTGCACCCCCCAATGCACGAGCACCAAGGTGCACAGAATGGAATTCATTGGGCAAGCCGTCGCTCGCACTGTAGGTCAACATGGGTGCCACAACAACGCGATTGGGGAGCACCAGATCGCGCATGACAAATGGTAGGAACATAGGAGGACGGGAGCTAGTCCCAGCAGCAACGCGACCCGCTGCAATTTCACTCTCAAGAAGCCACGCGTCCACCGAAGCGATGAACTTCGGGTCACGCTCCATTAAGTTGTCATAGGTAATACGACGACTGCGTGTCATGAGGTTGAAGGCAAATTGAATTGGATCCTGATCGGTGTAGTGACCAATCTCTTCAAACCACTCCAAACTAGCCTGGGCCGATCGTTGGGTGCTCTTAATTACAGGCAACCGCTCTTTATTGAAAGCTGTGAGTGCACTTCCAAGATCTGGTTCTTCACCGATACATGCGGCCAAACTCAGTGCGTCTTCCATCGCCAACTTAGTACCGGAGCCGATGCTGAAATGTGCCGTGTGGGCCGAGTCACCAAGTAGGACCAGATTTTCGTACACCAGTGACTTGTTGCGAATCGTGCGAAATGCAATCCACTTGCTGTTGTTGGCTATTAGGTCGTGACCCTCGAGGACATCGGCAAAAATTTCACGAAGTCTCGTGATGCTCTCCTCGTCACTTTCTCCCGGCGGAAGTGAGTTCGGATCAACTGCATCAAATCCGCCGGCACGCCACACATCTTCGTGCATCTCGACAATAAATGTGCTCTTGTGTGCATCCATTGGGTACGCATGAACCTGAATCACACCATGGGGAGTGTCGCGCACAATGAATTCGAATGCTTCGAAAACCTTGTCCGTTCCCAACCACATGTACTTGCATTCGCGCGGATCGCTCGTGGTGCCAAAATGGTCCGCAAATTTTTCCCGAACTGGGCTATTAATCCCGTCACAGGCTATAACTAGGTCGAATTCCTGCATAAGCTCTTCAACCGGTGGGGCTTCGGTCTGGAAGTGAACGGGTACGCCGTGTGCAAGTGCACGGCGCTGGAGAACATTGAGCAACTCCTTGCGACTCATTGCCGCAAAACCATTTCCACCCACCGCAATCGTTGTGCCGTTGAGGTCTACGTCAACGTCATCCCAATAGGCAAAAGACCCACCCATGTCATTAAACACTGATCGGTCTGAAGCCTTGATTCCGCTGAGGGTTTGGTCGCTGAAAACAACGCCAAAGCCGAAAGTGTCGTCTGGTGCATTGCGTTCCCACACCGTGATGTCGGCATCCGCGTTCAGTTGCTTGATCAAGCTAGAGAAGTACAGGCCTGCAGGCCCTCCACCAATGACAGCGATGCGCATTTTTTCCTCCAAGGAAACCTATTCGGCCCGCACTTCTTATAGCGCTATTTTGACTATCGCAAATATTACGGAATAAATCGTATTTTGCAACCTAAATAACCGAATCGAGTCAATTTCCTGTGCTCGTTGGGGTGTTCGAGCGATATGCCGCTAGGGGGACTCGCGCTAATTCAGTGACCGGCCCGTTGTGGCCCCATTCATTGCCACCTAACCGCGATACAAGGTCGAGTTTGAGATTATCAACCCGATCGTGAACTAAGACCCCTTCTGCAATTGCAATTAATTGAACTTCACCAAGAACAACGACCCCATTGCCTACAGTCATAATGTCGACAAGGGTGCATTCCAATGCATAGGGCGAATCACGAACCCGCGGGGCAGCAACCGTTGAACTCTGTTCCCGGATTAAACCCAGCTCGTCAAACTCACTGGCCTCTGGAGGGAATTCGACACCGGTCAAGTTGACCTCTTCGATCAGGCTCGCCGGTGTGCCACAGACAACAAATTCACCGCTGGCTCGGATATTGCGAGTTGTGTCTTTCTCACCCATTGAACTGATCATGACGATCGGTGGGGATGTACTCACGATTTGGAAAAAAGAGTGCGGTGCCAGATTGTCAACACCTTGTGGACTTCGGGAACTCACCCAGGCAATAGGGCGGGGGACCACCAAAGCTCCAAGAATCGGATACACATTTCCCACTTCACTGGGATTAAATTCTCGTCGTTGTGTCATGTCCACCGCCCTATAAAACCACTGCCTGAAAAAACCGCAGCGCTTGCCGCCGGGAATTAACGGGGCAAACGCACACCCTTAGCCTCGAGTCGAGGCAATACTTCTTGTGCGAAGTAGGGAAGTTCGTCTGCATAGTTCAAAAATGCCAGGGTCATGCCACCGAACCCAGCCTTGGCGAAACGCTCAATTTCGTCAGCGACGTCATCCGGTGAGCCAATAATCGGGCATGTGCCGTGGCCTGCAGCAAATCGTCCGCGGAACATGTCCAGCATTTCTGGCGTGAAGGATTGGGCGTGCATGCCCTGTAGGCGCATAAGGTTATCCACCGCATCCCAGTCAGCATTCTCATTCGCGTAGTAGTCCAAATACTCTTCCGCCTCTTTACGCGTGGGTCGCACAACGCAGTGGCCTAATGTGAAGAAGCCCATTTGGCGCTTAAACGTATCTTGAGCAATCTTGGTGAAGGACTGCACAATTTCTGCGCCGTCTTCAGGGCCTCCGACAATGGTCAGCCCAAAATTAGCGTTACGTGCCGCATATTCGCGACCCTGAACGGAGGATCCCGCGTTAAGAATTGGCAGTGGGCCGTCAAAAGGCTTTGGCATGCTTTCCACATGCTGCAGTTTGAAGAAGCGCCCATCCCAATCAAATTTCCCTGTGGTGGTCCAAATCTTTAGCAGCACGTCAAGCCACTCCTGTGCCAGGGCATAGCGGTCATCATGTGATTGTGGGAGGTCCATGCCGAAAGTTTCATATTCGGGTTGGTTCCAACCAGCAACTACGTTGATACCAGCACGGCCCTTTGAGATCTGGTCAACCGTCGCCATTTGCTTGGCAACAACGATCGGGTGATTAAAGGCAGTGTGAATCGTTGAGAAAACAAAAATACGCTTGGTGTTGGCTAGCAGGCCCGCAGCCCAAGTAATTGGATCAAGGACACCTTCGTGGAAATTCGTCTCGCCGCCATAGCCGATCCAACGAGCAATGGGCAGTAAGAAATCGATACCAACTTCATCGGCAATCTGCGCCATGCGCAGGTTGTCATCCCAGTTACCGGTCCAACGTTCTGGGACTTTTGTTACCGCGAGTCCAGAGGAGCAGTTCGGGGAAAAGAGCCCGAGTTTAAAATCTTTGCCATCAACAATTGACTTAGTCATTTCGCCTCCTGTGGTGCGTTCGAGCACCAAATAGTGAATACCGATTGGTTGATACCACCATTAGTCTGCAGCGAAAACCGATACCGGTCTATCCAATTTACGCGGTATTTTGTCCAGATAAGTCACCAAACAACCACTTAATAGCTACGACCTAATAGCTACCATTTAATAGCTCGCCTGCGTTGGGCACGTAGGTCTTTAGGCCTAGCTCCTTGAGCAAGAAGTACGTGGTGGCAATTGCCGCGGTAATGACCGGCTTACCAAGTCGATCCTGAACGACCTGCACCGCTTCCAATGATGGCATTTGAACACAAGCGGACAAAATGATTACTTCCGCGTCACTGTGGTCAAGGTCCTCAACGATTCGATCAAGATTCATTGGGTCTTGTGCGCCGACCTCAAGGTTGTTTGCGATTTCCAAGGCAATGAAGTCGGTTACTTCGACACCTGAGTTCTCGATATAACCGACAACCTGCTCCGTGAGTGGGCGCATATAAGGAGCGATCAAAGCAACCTTCTTGACTCCCATTATTTGAAGAGCATCAACTATCGCTCCGGCACTCGTAACGACCGGGGCTGGGGATCCGTTCTCGATTGCGATTTTGCTTAGCCGTTCCTGCGATGTGCAGTGATAACCATTCCCGCGCGTCATAATTGCCACCAGACACGCGTAGCCCATGACGTCAACAGCGGCGTCAGAGAGTTCTATCGCGCAACGACCGGAATCGTTGTCCATCGCTTCAAGTTCCTCTTTGGTCACCGACTTCATGCGCATGCGTGAGGAATGAAATGTGAATTTCTCAGGCTCGACTAACTCACGTGCATGGAGCATGGCTGGAATTTCCGTCTCCATGGTCACATTAGAACTAGGAACAATTAACCCTACGCGAAATTTCGTTTTTGTCTCAGACATGTCAGACCGCCACAACTGGATTGGAAAGTGTTCCAATAGATTGAATCGTGCACGCAACAACGTCACCAGGTTGAAGGAATGTCGGTGGAGTCATTGCCGCGCCAACGCCCTGGGGTGAACCGGTCGCAATGACGTCACCAGGTTCCAGTGTCACACCGGAGGTGATGTCTTCAATGAGGGTCGCAACTTTGAAGAGCATGTACTTGCTGTTGCCGTTCTGGCGCTGGTCACCATTAACGGTGAGAGACAGCTGCAGAGTCTGTGGATCAGTGATTTCGTCTGTGGTGACAACGATTGGTCCGAACGGTGCGTAACTGTCTTGGCCCTTGGAGAAGAACCACTGCCCTGATCGACGCTGGTCACGAGCACTGATGTCGTTAATAATGCTGTAGCCAAAGACGTAATCGAGTGCTTGGCCTTCCTTTACGTCGAGTGCTGAAGTTCCCATGACAACAGCCAATTCACACTCCCAGTCCAGTTGCTCGGTGAGTTTCGCATTGTGCCGAATTGGTTGATTAGGACCTACCACTGCAGTACCGGGCTTACTGAAGAGAACTGGCCGCGTTGGGCGATCCTTGTCAGTGTCCAGTGTTCTGCTGGATTCTTCGACATGCTCAATGTAGTTAAGCCCGACGCCAATGACCTTGCCCGGACGAAATGGCATATGGACATTTACTGTTGCAAATGATTCTGAAACTTCAGCTGGATACTCAGTGGTCGTATTTACTTCCGCTAGCACCCTGGCATGGAGCTCCTTACCGGCTTGAATGTACTCCAGCAAGGTGTCCGGGATTTCAATTTTGCCAGCAAGTGCCTTTTGCAAATCAACCACAGTGTCACCCGCCACGATAATTCCAAGTCGTGCCTGTGCTTGTTGAGCGGTTGAGTACGTTACGAATCGCATGCTATTTCTCCTGATAGTTATTTTGCGGTATTAGCCGCGGTTGCTTGAGGGTTGTCACTGTTGTACCTGTTTTGCTGCTCGGTAATCGACTCTTGAACTTGCCCTGTTCCGTGATTCATGTGGATTGCATGTTGCTGTGTCTTGTCGACATGTAATTGGAAAACGTCGAAACGGTTGTAGTGACCGATAATGTCGTGCATTTGTTTGGGCTGGATACATTTGTTGAGATCAATGTCTGCATAGACAATTCCTTCTTTGTCAATCAATCCGTCACCGATTAGTCGTCCATCAGGTCCGAAAATCCCACTGAACGCTGAATTTTTGCGTTCTAGCATTTTTCGCGACACCTCGTCGTGTGCCACAGCGTCCACGATTTCGGGGGTAATTGCGGAACACGCAACGACTGTGAAAACTTTTCCTTCGAATGAATGGGCGGCTGCGCGCACCTTTATGGCTTCAACCATGTCGTAGTCTTCGGGCGCGGTCGGCAGTGAAATGTAATTTGCCGTGTGAATGTTTTCGCCCTGCGCAAGAAGGGCAAATCTCGCCAAAGTATTTGTGTTCTCCCCACATGCCAATCCGCCTAAGCGTCCGATTGGTGTGTCGTAGACGCGCAGCGAACTTCCATCTCCACCAGCCCAGGTCAATTTTTCGGCCCAAGTGGGTACTAATTTTCGATGAACCCCGATTAATTCACCCTCGGCCGAGATGAAGAGCAAAGAGTTGTACAACGTTCCCATGGAGTAGGGATCACGTTCGTTGACACCAATAACAACATAAGTTTTTGCTGCTCGCGCTGCAGCGCACAGTTGTGCAACTTCGGGGCCCGGAATGTCGATTGATGCCCTGAAAAGTTTCTCAAACCAAGGGCTGCCCGCTCCGGGGGTCATGGTCCAGTTCCAATAAGGGTAACCAGGCACAAAAACTTCAGGAAATACCACCAAGGTGGCTCCGTTGTCACCTGCTTCCTTGATCAGTGAGTTCGCCTTGGCGACCGTGGCCGCGGTGTCTAAAAAGATTGGGGCAGCCTGAACTGCTGCAGCACGAAATTGCGGATAATCCATCGGGTCTCCTGCGCTTTCCTCACACCGAAAAATAACTCTCCATGCAATGAACGGGTGTTGTCCATCACATTTGACAGAACCCTAGCACTTGATCAAAGATCACGGTAAGATTATTGAGTATTCCGAAGTTGCGTCCGGCTAGACGAGCTCACGCGCAAAGGCGCATACTTCATTAACGGTAATTTAATGCGAAATTTCCATTGATAAGGAGCACCACAATGACCGACACCGTCATTTCCGATCCGAGTATGGATGACTCCGCCCTTGGCCGAGCCCGCGTCACAGATAATGCAGAACTTGCGGCCTACTACGAAAAACTTGAGTCGTTGGAACTGGGGCTTTGTGGACGGTTGCAAATGAAATCGAGCCGTGGTACCCACAACCTAAATCAATTCCCATGCTGTGGCGCTATGAAGATATGCGTCCACTCGTCGTCGAGTCAGCATCCCTGGTAAAAGGCAGCGACGCTGGACGACGCGTTGTCTACCTAGCCAATGAAGGGCGCCGGGACGTAGCTGCGGCCGTTGGACTCCTCTACTCCGGCATTCAGATTATGAATCCTGGCGAGTCCATGACCGCACACCGGCATTCTGCTTCAGCATTGCGCTTTGTCATGGAAGGCAGCGGTGCCTGGACAATCGTCAACGGCGACCGGCTTGAAGTTGGACCCAATGACTTCGCCATTACGCCCGGCGGAACGTGGCATGAGCATGGTAATTCAGCCGATGACAATTTTGTTATCTGGCAAGACGGCCTCGACATCCCGCTCATCAATGCACTG
>Ga0209601_1002405_pt1 | contig 11595 bp, 10 predicted proteins | sample COGITO_mtgs_1104_4_FD_184796 | JGI IMG/M metagenome (GOLD analysis project Ga0209601, IMG submission 184796) | Pelagic marine microbial communities from North Sea - COGITO_mtgs_110426 (SPAdes) (version 2) | ecosystem: Environmental > Aquatic > Marine > Epipelagic ...
TTAATTCAATTAGAATTTTAGAATTTGAAAATAGCTAGATATACTATATTTGTTACCATCGTTGTATTAGCGTTGGTATTATCATCTGCACATACAGAAAAGGTAGTTTGGGGCTTCTATGGTCATAAAAAGATCAATAGAATGGCGGTGTTCGCACTTCCGCAAGAGATGATCGGATTCTACAAAAAAAATATTGAGTATATCACTGAACATGCTGTCGATGCTGATAAGCGCAGATATGCAACTAAGTATGAAGCGGTTAGACATTATATTGATATTGATCATTGGGGTAAGATTCCTTTTCTTGAAGTTCCTAGACAGTTTGATGATGCTCTAATGAAGTACGGTCAGCTGCAATTGATTGACCTGACTACTCTTGATACTACAAATCTATCCCTAAATACAGTAGTAAATGAAGAGGACAGATTTGATCCGTCGATTGCAATAATGAATGGTGATCAAGTATGGCATTCGATTAAAACCGTGGCATTTGAGAATTTCTTCAAAGCACACTTTAAAACTCAATATTACGAAGATGAGTGGATTGTAGAAGGTCAGGTATATGATGAAATTTTTGAAACAGATAAGTTTGCTTCAGGAAATAAAGTGCTGCGGTTCGTTGATCAGTTTAGTCATCAAGGAATATTACCTTATCATCTAGAGTCTATGTTTTTTCAGTTGCGAAAGGCTTTCATAGATGAAAATCCAGAGAAGGTATTGAGACTGTCGGCAGATTATGGTCATTACATAGCTGATAGTCATGTTCCTTTACATACCACAGTCAATTACAATGGGCAACTCACAGATCAAGTGGGGATACATGCATTTTGGGAAAGTAGATTGCCAGAATTATTTGCAGAAGAGAAGTATGATTTTTTTGTAGGATCAGCTGATTATATAGAGCAACCGAGGAAATATTTTTGGAATATTATAACTGAAAGTCACGAACTATTAGATAGCGTATTGAGCATCGAGAAGCGTCTAAGCCAAAGCTTTCCGCCAGATCGTCAATATTGCTATGACGAGAGATTAAGCCGTACCGTACGTATCGAATGCGAAGATTATGCTACTGCATATCACGAAGCCATGGGAGATATGGTGGAGATGAGAATGCAAGGTTCTATTAGAGCAATATCGTCAGTATGGTATTCTGCATGGGTCAGTGCTGGTCAGCCAGATATCAACTCTTGGGCCGATGAAGATTACAAACCTATAGAAGAAATAAAACGAAATAGTAATCTCGGCACAGGGAGTCACGATGAGAGAGGAAGTAATTAAAATAAGGCTTAACTATATTTTTTTTGATTTTAGAGTTGTTTCGAAATAAATACAGAACCTATGAAATCTTTTAAATGAGATCATTGGATCTGATAGACTTATTTGTCTTTGATATACTGACAATATTAGCAGACAGAAGCGATGAAAAAAGACAACGCTTAGGCGATATGTATGCAAAAACAATTGTTGTTACAGAAGTAGAATCGAAGTAATTATACATTATAAAATAAACAATGATATCAACCATATTGAAAGGAGCAGCAATTGGTGTTGCAGAAGTAATACCTGGCGTATCTGGTGGAACTATTGCTTTTATTACGGGTATTTATGAACGACTTCTAAATTGTATTAAAGGAGTAAATTCATCTCTCATCGGAACGTTTAAAAGTGATGGCTTCAAAGGAGTATATTATGCTATCGACGGCAATTTCTTGGCGATGTTAATGGGTGGAATGTTAGTAGGTATAGTCATAGGAATATTTGGTGTGACTTATTTGTTGGAAGAATATCCGACTCCTGTTTGGGGTTTCTTCTTTGGGTTAATTGTCGCATCGAGTATATATATCGGTAAGCAAATACCCAAGTGGGATGCAAGTAAATGGATCGGATTGATAATAGGTTTTGTAATCGCTTTTGGTATTACAATCATTACACCAACGGAAGGAAGTGATAACCTTTTGATGGTGTTTTTAGCGGGAACCATCGCAATATCAGCATTGATACTGCCTGGGATCTCAGGCAGTTTTATGTTATTGCTTATGGGTATGTACACGATCATTGTACCATCTCTTAAATCACTCTTAGAGAAGCAAGATATGGCGAGCCTTACGATTTTATTTGCGTTTGCCATGGGATGCTTAGTAGGACTTACAGGATTTAGTAGAGTATTGACATGGCTACTCAAAGAGTATAAGTATACTACGTTCGCAGTTTTAACAGGTTTTATGCTAGGCTCGCTCAACAAGATCTGGCCTTGGAGAAATGTCACAGAAGTAATGGACAAAGAAAGTGGGGTCGTGACTAAGCTATTTGAATCGAAAGATGCACTTGATCTTCCATCTGATAGTTTTAAAATATTGTCAGAAGTAAATGTATTGCCTGTGGCCTATGAAATGAGGGATCCGTTGACTATTGTGACTATAGTAGCCGTGATAGTTGGTTTTATTTCTGTATTTGTATTGGAACGAGCGAATAAATCACACTAGTCATATGGAAAAGATTAAATGATTGTTGAATTTTTTATGGTCTTTGATTTCTGCAAAGAAAGAGGAGGACAAATAAGTTTAAGCTTAAGTCTAAGATGAAGTTTAAACTAAATCGTGGACCTATACTTATTTACCTTAAATGATAAAGATAAAATAGCTAACCTCTGAAAGTCTGAAGTCTCAAATCTAGAGACCGAAGGTCTATCTCAAAGTCTATCTCTTTTAAACTTGACACTTGCTCTTATTCTTTTATTTACCTTCCTACACGGTTACTCTCATCTTCGATACCAGTCTTACGCTTACTAGATTTTACATTGTTGTTTCCAAATTTGTAACTAGCACTTAAAGTTACTTTACGACTATCATAGTTACCAGATCCTACAGATGTCAGGCCATCAAATTCTGATTGTCCTTCCCAACCAGATTCATAGAATAAGTCATTAGCACTTAGTTTTACGTTCAGATTGTTGTTTAAGAATTTTTTCTGTAATCCAAGATTAAGACTCCAGCTTTCGTCATATAAGAATACTCCCCCCCAAACTCCAGGACCATTGAAATATCCTGATACTTCTCCTGTAATCCCACCTGGTAATGTATAAGTTTGCTGAGTATATATATTGTAAGTCATTGCCTGTACATCCACGATAGCACCATTAGGATATTCTGCTTGATTATCAGTGTATCCAGAACTTAAATTAAAGAATGCATTCCACTTGCTAGTAAACTGAAATGGTAGGCTTAGGTTAGCACTCCATACAGTCTGTGTAGCTAGATTATCATAATTGATAAATCCTGCCTTTTCATCTTCTTCATCAGGACCTATGAGCCTCGTAATCTGATCTGTAGTTCGGCTATATGCTATTTTGAAATTGTATCTGTAGTTGTAAGTGTATCCCATTTCTACATTGTTAACAATCTCAGGTCTTAGAAATGGATTTCCTTTTGAGAACGATAAAATACTTTTTTGCTCTTTGAAGGGATTAAGTACGTTGTAGTCAGGTCTATTGATTCTTCGACCATAGTTGGCTGAGAATGAATGCATAGGAGCATATTGGAAGCTTATTCCCAACGTAGGGAATAGGTTGGTATAGTTAGTGTCTACAGGAGCCTCTTGCAGTTCTGGAATGAAAGCCATAAGCTCACCTTTGGAGTCTGTATTCTCTACTCTTACTCCTGTCGAGATTGACACTTTGTCACTGAGTGATCTATTATAGCTTACATATCCAGCGATAACCGTTTCGTTATAGTCAAACTGATTAGATCGGAGATTATTTTGGATCTCCTCACCATCTATCACATCGTTGAATAGAAATGTATTGTCACTAGATACGACTCCATACTTAGAACCGATTCCGATCTTTCCTCCTAATGCTTCTGTTTCGTAATCTATTTTTCCTGTATAGATATCGATAACTCTGGGTGTTGTATATGAAGTGATAACACTACTTAGAGGTATTCCATCTTCAGTAAAGTATTCATTAGGTTGGTTTGTCTTTCCATCATTATTGAATCTACCAAAATCGAGATCAATATTGAATGTGTTGTTATTTTTTTGATAACGATAGTTAGTGTTTGCGGTATACTGACTTACTGTTCTATCGGTTTGATTATTAGCTATAAGTACACTATCAATTTGTGTAACTACACTGTCAGCGGATATTTCACTTCTATTGTTTCCCCTACCCGTAGTTTCACCATTTCGGCCTGTCACTAAGAAACCTAGAATATGGCCGTCAGCTACGTAATAATCAGTCCCTAATCTATAATTGACATTACGAGTAGTGTTTTCTGACCTGTTCTTCTCATCAATGATTAGTTTGTTCTGGAAATTTTTAAAATTGAGGGTATTGAAATTTTCATTATTCATAGCTCCTAATGTACCGAAGGCATTTACTTTGCTATTACGATAGTTACCAGATAAGCTCCCATTATATTTTGGTAATTCTCCCATTCCAAATGAACCACTTACTGTACCATTGGCTCCGTGGCTTTTATCTTTTTTAAGTCTGATATCTATAATGCCAGCATTTCCTTCCGCTTCGTATCTCGCTCCAGGGTTAGTGATGATATCGATTTTATCGATTTGCTCAGCAGGAATACCTTGTAAGTAGTTAGCCAGGTCTTCTCCTGCTAGCGGTAATCTCTTACCGTCAAGATATATGAGCACTCCTGATCTGCTAAGTACAGATATATTGTCATTATTATCTACTAATACACCAGGGGCCTTTCTCATGAGAGATAGTCCGTTTTCGCCGGCACTATTGATAGTCCCTTCTATATTGAATACGGTGCGGTCCGCTTTTACTTCTATGAGAGCTCTTTTAGCTGTGATTACTGCGGTTTCTAATTTTACAGAGGATGCCGAGAATATAATCTTCCCGAGGTCTAAAGTATTTCCTTTACTTATGTTGAGTTTAGTTTGATTGATATCTTCCATTCCTACATAGCTAGCCTTGAGGAAGTAATTGCCATCATCGATTCCTGACATTTTGAATTTACCGTCGACATCTGTGGCCTCCACTTTTACCATACTGCTATCTGAAGATGCATGAAGTAATACATTAGCGTATATGACAGGCTGATTCTTAGCGTCGTGAAGTGATCCAAAGATTGTCCCTGATTGGCTATAAGATGCAAATGAAAGAACTGAGAATAAAAGTGTAAATAGATTGTTTTTCATCGATAATTGATTGACTAATAGTAATGGTTACAAATATTTTAAGAATGACGCTGATAGATAAAGGTTTTAGATTTAATAATTACTCCATTTTGTCGAAGTAATTGCACCATTGAGTGACTTCTTTAATCATTTTATGATATAATAATAATACTCATTAAGTATCTGCAGAATGTGTTTCGACAGATGCAATACTTTTATCGTCGGAAGATTTTTTTTCTTTGCTAGTATTAATGAAGTATACGCCAGTAAGAAGTACACCTGCAGCGACTAATGATTGATTTGTAATTTGCTCATCTAGAATATACCAGCCAAGTGTTAGAGCAACCAATGGGTTGATATAGGTCGAAGTAGCTACTTTTTCAGGGGAGACGATCTTAAGGAGATAATTGAAGGATGTAAAAGCCAAGATACTACCGAAAATTATAAGTATAATCATAGAGCACATAACACGATCGCTCCATACGGAAATAGGTGCCCAGCTCTCTCCAAATACAAGACTAGCAATCATTAACATTAAGCCACCAAAGAACATCTGATAGCCAGTATTGATAAAAAAATTCTTAGGTAAGTCGGCCTTGGCTACAAACAAGCTTCCATATCCCCAGGATAGCATACAAGCAAAGATCATGACCATTCCTGAGATGGCATTCTCTTGAATGAGCAGAGATTTTTGACTCACTAATATATAAATACCTATCGTCCCCAGTATTAAACCGACTATTGACTTAGGACGTATTTTCTTTCCTTCTAATACCCGCATTAGTGCAAGCAAAACTAGTGGCTGAGCCGATATCTCGAGAGCAGCAAATCCGCTATCAACATACTTTAATGCCCAAACCACAATGCCATTACCAACGGTGAGAAAGAGGATTCCTACATAGGCACAATTGATTGCTTGCTTTTTGGTGATGCTGAGATCAAGTCCAAGTATCTTAGCAATCAAAAAAATAAGCAACCCCGCGGTCGTAAATCTAATAGAAGCCAAAAAGAACGGTGCTAACTCTGCAACACAAATCTTATTAAGTAAATATGTGGATCCCCAAATAACATAGATGGATATAAATGCTAAAACTATAACTACGATATTTCGTTCTTCCTTCATTACTATGATGTATGCCTCAAAGCTACTACTTTGCAGTTAAGAAAACTTTGAATATTGCTATTGATCTAAACTATTTGGATGATTAATGGCTTTAAGTTTGTATACCTTCATGATATTATAATAACAACTATAAACTATCTGATTTATGAAGATTATGAGATATATAATTTTGCTTTTAGCTTTTTCGATAGTGTCATGTAATTCTAACTCTCAAGCTCCTGTAAAGAATTCTGCAGCTTCAACAGACAACATTACTGTCGACTTCAGTAATATAGATCTAACAAAGATTGAAAAATCCGAAAAAGAGTGGAAGGAAGAACTTACGGATCAAGAATACTACGTGCTAAGAGAGAAGGGCACCGAGAGAGCATTTACTGGTGATCATGTAAACAATAATAAAGAAGGCGTATACACTTGTAAAGCTTGTCAACTACCGTTGTTTACGAGCACTACCAAATTTAAATCAGGTACGGGATGGCCAAGTTACTATCAGCCTATCTATAATGAATTAATCTTAGAAGATACAGACTACCTATTGGGTTACGCTCGTACAGAAGTATTATGTGCCAGATGCGAAGGTCACTTAGGACATGTATTTAATGATGGACCTAAGCCAACAGGACTTAGATATTGTATTAATTCTGTTTCATTGGATTTTGTGGAGAAGTAATTAGAGGCGTTATTTATTGAATTAAGGCAATTGTCATTCTGAGCCTAGCTAAAGAATTAATGAATTATTTGTGTTGTTCATTTCGATCTTGTGGAGAAATCTATTGCAATGAATGTAATTTGTAACCTTGTTATACAACTAATGAAATCAACACATCTCTAAAATTTTCATCACCTTACCATTATATTTCACTTCGTCTCCAACACTCTTGCCAGCTAGGATCAACCCTATCGGAGACGGTAATGATATGCCATAATATTTTGTTCCTTCGATCACTAGTTTCCCGGCACTAATAGCTATAAAGTAACTTCCAGTATCACATCTTACTAGACTTCCGAGCCCAGTATGAGTATTAGTCGTTTCTACATCTAATTGGTTGAGTATTTGCTTCACTTCAAGCGCTGCATAAAGCTGTACGGTAGCTTTCTGTTCTTCTAATTGCATCATCGTCCTACCAGTTTCGTGTTTATCACCTGCACTACTTTTAGTCTCATTACTTCGAGACTCTGCTACATCATCCAATTTCTTTTGTATTAATTCGATTCTTTGATCGATATACTCAGTACATTTATGATATAACTCACGTTTTATTTCAAATCCTTCTTTCATATGATAAATATACATCGCACCTATGAACTACCTTGCACATATGTACCTTTCTTGCAGTGATGAAGATCTAATCATCGGTAATATGCTAGTGGATATGATGAGCATCAAGAGGTTGAGGGAATTACCAGGGCAATATCACAAAGGTTTTGAATTGCATAGATTGATAGATAGTTGCACCGATGAACATCCTAAAGTAAAAGAGGCAGTTCTTAAGCTTCGCGAGAATCATAGAAAATACGCGCCAGTGGTGATTGATATATTTTACGATTACGTATTGTCCCTAGAGTGGGAAAGATACTCAGAAGAGGATATTCAAGATTTTTGCAATGGCATTTATGAAGTCATCAACAAGCACTTACATAACCTACCAAAAGACATTGTTATTAGACTTGAGAAAATGTTAGCTGATAATTTTCTTATGACATGTAGCTCACCCAAAGCTATTAAACGGGTGTTCGATTTGATAGATATTCGCGCTAAATTTAACAATAACTTTTCTCTGGCTACAAAAGATCTACTAGAAAATTACGATTACTTCAGAGATAACTTCTTTAAGTTCTTTCCTGATATGATAGAGAAATCAGTATCTCATCGTTCACTGTACTAATTTTATCTCTATTTTTTGATATTTGGCATGTTCTAGATTGGGCTCAATAAAGAGTATCGATTGACATTTAGAATAGTTTATACATCCTATAAAAATCACTTTTTTGTTTGCAGAGATTGGAACAGAGATATTTAAAATGATATAAATATTTAATGATTTTAGCTATCTTACCAATAATCTAATTTAAGAATCGATTTTTTAATATTTCCTATTTTGTTATGTTTATCGATTTACATTTGAGAAATGATAATTAAATCAACTATTTAGAACTAATTTAATTTACAGGAAATGAAACACTTAGCTTTAAAATTTGCGCTTACATTAATATTTACTTTTTCTTTTTCTATTATGTATTCTCAAATATTTGTAGATAGTATAAATGTCGTGAGAAAAGTAACAGTCAAAATGAACAACGGAGAGGAATTTGTTGGCGATGTAATTAAACAAGACGATGATATACTTATCTTAAATTCTAAGAATGGAGAATTGAAGATTAAGGTAATACAGATCAAGAAAATAGAAGAATATACTTATGAAGGTGATTTCTTGTTTCCATCATCTCATGCGACAAGATATTTTTTTGGCCCTTCGGCAATACCTTTGAAAAAGGGAAAAGGATACTACCATAACGTATATTTGGTTGGAAATTTTGTGAATGTTGGAATAACTGATAATTTTTCTTTTGGAGGAGGGCTTGAGTTTTTTAGTACAGTATATGGAAGGCCTATTTATTTTTTGACACCAAAAGTAGGATTCGAAGTAAAAGAAAATGTGCATGTTGGTGGAGGATTTTTAACGGCTGGGATGGTAGGAGAGGGTAACGTAACTATGGGTTATGGCGTTTCCACTTTAGGATCTTCAGATAAGAATGTGTCCTTTGGAATGGGCTTTGGCGTTGCTGACGATGATTTAGGTGTGACTTTTGTATTTTCTGGGACGACAAGAGTAAGTAATAGTATTGCATTATTGACGGAAAATTATGTTTTTAAAAATTCACAAAACACAAATAACTCATATATTGGAATTCATGGTATTAGAATCCTAGGTAGAAAACATTCATTTGATTTTGGATTATTAGTATTTGCAGGTGTAGTTCCGTTGCCTTATGTGGCTTATTCTAAATCATTTTAATGTTCAAATACAAAGTTCAATTGAGAATTTTAAAAATGTTTGAAGTAAATTTAGAAAACACTAAACAATTTAATTAATATTCTACAGTCTAAATAATAGATGAATTAATGAAAAAGAGAAACATTAATTATTTTATTTATTATGCTATCTATAGATTCTTTATTGGTAGCATTGACAATATTAATATCTTCTAGAGATCTTTTAACAATATGATCTAAGAGTATTATTAGATTATAAGACAATTTTAAAGGTTTAATGTGAAATGATAATGTAAATGAGCATTAAATCACTGTGTTTGTTTTTAACAAATTTATTTCTCTATCATTTTCATTTTTGGTTCTTGCAAGTAATTCTTTGTGTTTGATTCAATAATCTTTTTTAGATTTTTAAGATTTTCTTCTTCTTGGGCTTTCATTGATTTCGGCATAAAGGCAATCATTGATTTAGCTAAAATACCATTTCCGTATATTTTAGATTTTGTTTTTATTATGGTTGAATTGCCATTTTCTTGAAGTTGCATCTCATAATTCATATCCATGAAATCCATTGCGAAAGACATAGCCATTAGTTTATTGGGTTCCACAGCCATTATCGTTTCTTTCATTACAGTTTCTTCGCCTTGGTCCAATACATATACATTGGAAACGGCTCCTTTTGTTCTTGGAGTTCCACTTATATGTTCAGTCCTCTGATATCCTAAAATCCATTCAGATACTTTAGACTCATCTTGCAATACGGCCCAAGCCTCTTTTACTGGTTTGTCTACTGTTATTTTGCATTCATAGATTACTGAAGTCGTATATATTCCCATTCCAAAGAAAATGAGGACTAACAAGAAAATTATTGAGATAATATATTTCATCATATATACTGTATAATTAGGTAATACTTATTGCAATATACAAATTTGAAATAATATTCAAATAATATATTGCATTTTTTAACCAATTTAAATATATAATTTGGTATTAAATTTTTGTTTCGATATTTATAGATGACTTAAAAGTAGCCTTTGAAGCTTTGAGAAAAGATTGATACAGATGGTATATCATAGTATTTGATGGACCATCTTTATGGTTCAGTCCTAATAGTGAATAATTTTTAGGTCCAGATTGGGAAACCAATTGTATTGGACTAGAAAGTGTTGGAAAGTGTTTGAGTACCGATCATATCTTTCATACTAATTGGGATGATGAACATCTCACTTATAATTTGAATGTATCATCTGAAAAATTATTTTCAAATACATTATCATACCAACTTTTAAATTCTTACTGATGTATTGAAGATTAATATCAATTGATATTTTAAAACGAAAGTAAAATATAGATTAATCAATCATTGACCCTTTGTATTAAACTGGATTATAATATTGTCTTTTGAATATGAATTCTACATTTTAGTTTCTTTCAAAGCTTTTCCAATATTACGATCTAGAGCTTCATGAGCTAATGGCGCGGTATATAAATTCATAGCTTGCATAGATGCTTCTATAACATCCTTGCTATCACCTTGGGTAGTAGCTAACAAATCTTCCTTTAGTAGATTGATTTTAGAAATTTGTTCTATAGTTAAGGCATCTTTATTTTGTTCAATAAATCTTTGTGCCGCTAGTAGAATGTTATTGGCTTCATTGATAGACTCTAGTAATCCTTTAGTCTGCATATCAGACTCTGCATTTTGTAGAGAATCAATAAGCATCCTTGCCATATCTTCTTCCGAAATTCCATAAGCAGATCTGATTTCCATTTGCGTCTCGACATTGGATCTTAGCTCAGTTGCTTTTACAGTAAGTATACCATCAGCATCTAAGATAAATTTGATTTCAATCTTAGGTATTCCTGCAGGCATTGGAGGGATGTCAGTTAGATTAAATTCTCCTAGTTTTCGATTGTGTTCTACTAGATCTCGTTCACCTTGATAAACAGCGATTTTCAGGTTTTTTTGCCCATCTACGCTAGTAGTATATTGCCTTCCTGCTCGCGTAGGTACTTTACTATTACGACTTATGATTACATCCATGAGTCCACCAACAGTTTCTATTCCCATTGATAATGGAGTGATATCTATCAACAATAAATCTTTACGGTTTCCAGCAAGAATATCTGCTTGGATAGCTGCACCAATTGCCACCACTTCATCTGGATCGAGACTGTCATTGATAGATTGCCCAAAGTAATCTGATACTGCAGATTTGATAATAGGCATTCGTGTAGACCCGCCGACTAGTACTATTTGATCTATATCTTCATTGGATAACTTGGCATCTTTCATTGCAAGTTTACATGCATTGATTGTTTTGGCGATGAGATC
>Ga0209601_1002422_pt1 | contig 11550 bp, 10 predicted proteins | sample COGITO_mtgs_1104_4_FD_184796 | JGI IMG/M metagenome (GOLD analysis project Ga0209601, IMG submission 184796) | Pelagic marine microbial communities from North Sea - COGITO_mtgs_110426 (SPAdes) (version 2) | ecosystem: Environmental > Aquatic > Marine > Epipelagic ...
AACAACGCCACTATCGGCGCCTATGCCGGTGAGGAGGCCAGCCTGGCAATGATCGTCTGTTATCGACACTTCTCCACCCCTTTTGCCTTCAATGACGCGATGTGGACGAAATATGGCGAGATCTTCCACACGGTCACCGGCATCGCAGACCCCAACACCAATGCCGCGCCGCGTATCAATCTAATGCAGACAGCGGGCTATGGCCTGACTACACCGAACTTCGGTAACACTATAGACAGCGTGCGTCAGCTTGGTGTGGAAATAGCGATCTGTGATGCCGCTACCCAGTTTCTATCGTCACAGATTGGTCCTGCGACTGGTCAGGAGATAGGGGCTGTTTACGAGGAGCTTAAGGCCAATACCGTGCCGGGCAGGCTTGTGGCCGCCGGTGTCATGGCGCTGACTCGCGCCCAAGAGTACGGCTACAGCCTGTTATACGCAGGTTAATTTCAGCGGAAGTGAATAGGGGGCGGGCCGCGAGTAAGTGGCCTGAGCCCTGGTTGCGACAGTCAGTCGGTTTATCCGAACGCCAACCAGCGTTCAAGAAGTGGAAAAATTACCGCCGCCATGATGACGGCCTGAGTCCAGACAAAGATCCGATGATTGCTGTTTATCTTGGTGTTCTGTTCGGCAAAGCGAGCCGCAAGATAATCTTTGGTAACCAGTGCGTCCAGATTCACGTTAAATGCCTCGGTAAGTACTTCAGCTTGCACTTCGGCCTGCTGTGCAGGAACACCTGCCGCTTGCAGCCGGCGCACAAACTTCAGTGTATCGAAAGTCGATATCGCCATTTCACATTCCTTGTGAATTTCTTGATTTCAACCAGTATAGGCAAGCAATAGCTATTCAGGCAAGAATAGATAGAAAAAGGGGTCGGAGGGATTTATTTTTGATCAATCTAGAAGCTGATTGATCAAAAATAAATCCCTCCGACCCCTTTTATTGCACTAGGTCGCGCAAAATCCTCAGAATCTCCGCTCGGTTGTTGCTCGCCTGGTTTGTCAGGATCACATAGGGATACAAACCGTCGGCCCCGGGGATGTATCCGGCAAAATTGTAGACGCCGGTGAGGGTGCCGCTCTTGCGCAGCACTCCATCCACCTCGGGTAGCAGGTCGGCATAGGGCTTGAAGATTTCTAGGATGCGCATCATGGCAGCGCCACTGCTGCGCTGTGCCCGAGAAAGGCCGGAGCCCTCCAACATAAGCAGTGACTGTGGATCGCGCCCAAAATCCTCTCCATACAAGCTTGCAAGCTGCTGCTGCAGGACCGCACGGGAGGCCTCGACCGTGGCAGGGTAGCCGCTGCTTTGTGCGCCTACTATGAGAAACAGTTGATTGGCAATGAAATTGTTGGAATAGCGCAGTAGACCGTCTAGATTCTCGCGCAGCGAGCGGGAGCTGGAATGTCGGTAGAGCAGTGTCCACTCGTCCGTCACCGCCTCATGATAGAAATTTTCATCGCTTACTGTGATACCTGACTTTTGTAGAAAGAGTTGAAACAATTGTGCCGCTTGTTGCAGGCCGATGATTGGGTCTTCGCCAAGATTGATGCGCTGCGTATTCCCAGGAGAGAGCTGGTCGCCGAGTTTGCGGGCGAGCGGGGTTAAGGGAGTCTGAGATTCCGCTGAGATCAGACTGCCCTCTGCCGTCCATGCCAGATTTACCGTATTGAAATTCACCGCAAGTGCGCTGCTTCTAGCGGCATAGGGCTGGCTGCTCTTCTGTTCCAGGGGTAGGTCCGGATTAGGCTCGAAGCCCGAGTCATCGACCACCAAACGTTGGATTTGCTCCAGCCCGCGCTCAGCCAGCACATCGGCAATACGGCCGATCTCCTCGGAGACCAGGAATGGGTCACCTAGTCCTCGGATCAGCAGGTCGCCATCACTATTTCGATAAAAATGGGTCTCGAAGCGGTAATCTTCGCTTAGAGTGTTCAGGCTCACCTGCGCCAGAGGGATCTTGAGCAGTGAGGCCGGTATCAATGAGTTATCCGGATTGATGCTCAGCAACTCCCCACCGTTTGGCGTGTGCAACATCACGCTGCCGTTGCCAACAAGAGTGGTCAGTCTATCCTGCGCGGCGGCAGGGGAGGTCAGCGCGCTGCTGACTATCAATAGACTAAGTGCGAGCGAGTGCAGGACTGTAGCTGCGGACTTCATTCGTTTTATTGTCCAGTGAGATAGAAGATAGAGAGAGCCAGAGTAAATTGATCGCCGGCTTTAGGCAATACCGCAACAGGCAGAATGCTGGAGAGGCTTATGCTGTGCTCTCTACACCAGCGTGTTTCTGCTAGGTTATCCTGCACAGTGCGGAAACAGACAGTTCGGCAATACTGGTAATCTGCTTGCTACTTGCGCCTGCTTTAACCTGGGTCTTCAGACCGATTACGGTAGTAACCAAGTAATCCGCTAGCGCCTTGGTATTTGCCTTCGCATCGATATCTCCATCGACTTGGGCGGCGGCTACGGCTTCGGCGAAGACTTCTCGCGATGCGTCCATGCTTGCTTTAACACAGCGTGCAATACCTAGGTCACTCTGCGCAAACTCCGCGGCGGTATTCATCATCAAACATCCGCGTCTTCCCCGCGGGTCGCGTGTTTCTTTTGAGATGCCGGTCAGTGCGCCGCGAATGAAAGCGAGAGAGCTGGGAGCGGTGGCTAAGCCTTCTCTCATGGTGCCAATAAGTATCTCTGAGTATCGAGTCAGACATTGTTCAAATAGAACATGCTTGGACTCGAAGGTCTGATAGAAACTACTTTTTGATAGGCCCATGGCGTTGAGTAAATCGCTAAGCGAAGTCGCCTCATAGCCCTGTGTCCAAAAAAGCTGCATCGCGATGTCGCGTGCGCTTTCTATATCAAATTCTCTTGGTCGGCCTGCCATGGAGGGTGGCTCTCATTGGAATGTGATCATTGATTGTAACGCATTATTCTATGTTGTGCTTGCATTTAGAACCAGTCAGTCCTATATTGAGCTCTCTTTTGGAACCAATCGGTCCTATATTAGGGCGTCAACAGTCAATAACCATGGAAACTCAATGAAAAGCCCAAGAAAACTCTCAGTGAATCTCATGATCGGAATGACCTCCTTCCTACTATGCATGGGTAGTGTGTTCGCTGATCAGCATGAAGAAGCTGCAATTGATATCAACGACCCAAACTATAACCCAGACCCGACTCTATTCAAGGGCGCCGCGAATAACCCCTTCTTCCCGCTGTTTTTTAACGCGCTGCCCGAAGGGGGTGCTGAAAACGTGCCTACTGAAGTTCGCAGAATCGATCTGCGGCCGGAACGCGATATGACCTTATACGTTGAGATCTACAATCCGAACGGAACGATTCCCTTAATTGTAACCCCAGGGGGAATGGGGGAGATCGGAGCGTTTGGAGGATTCGCCCGCAATATCGCAGCTGCCGATAGCGATCTTAAGGTAGTCATTTGGGATCGGCGTAACATGGGCCGGTCTGAGGTTTCCTTTGGCTCCGAGCCGCTCTCTACGGAGGAGGCTGAGGATATGCACGTGCTGCTTAAGCGCCTTGAGGTCGGCCCAGCCACACTCTTTGGCATGTCCTCTGGGTCACGCTCAAACATGATCTTGGCGCAGCGCCACCCCGAGCAAATTGCCGCGCTGGTAATCGCGCCATTGACCGGTGGGCCGATCGCCGCTGAGCGACTATCGCAAGAGTACTATTTAAAGTATCTCAGCGATGACACCCTCACCTCGATGGAGGAGGTTGCCAAGACTCCGCTCTGGGCCGCGTATATGGAGCGAAACACCCCGGACCTGCGAGAGGCATTCATGGAACAGGATGTGGATGACTTTCTCGCCGCGATGAAGCGGACTGGTGAGCATCTTGCGTCTTTTCATGCCAAGACTACGCTGGGAATGACCGACGAGCAGTTAGCTGCCTTGGACGTACCTGCAACGTTGATACTACATCACGGCGAAGAGAGAGACTTTCTGCACCCCATCGTACATACGAGATCGGCAACGACTTTGTTGAAGAACTCAAGCTTTGCGATCACGCCTACCCTTGGGCCGGTTCTGGAAGTGTTGCTGCCCTTTGTTAAACAGTACACGCCTGTGATGGAGCCCGGACGATGAACAAGGGCTGCTCGTCGACATTTCCATTATCATGGTCGTAGTTGCCGGCCTATTAAGTAATAGATTTTGCGAAAACAAGCATCTATATTGGCAGAGCTAGGAAATCAGACAAGACTTCAGAAATTAGTTTGTCGGCACAACCAAAGAGGTAGTAAAAGATGTATCAATTGAGAAAATTTGGGTTAGTAACCGCTGTAAGTTCAGCGGCTGTATGTGCGTTCAGTAGTGTAAGTGCTCAGTCATCGGCCGATCTGGTTGCCGCAGCGCTTAGTCATCAGGACCGTCCTGCGGAAGAGGCTGCTGACGATGGGCGACGTATGCCACTAGAGGTTTTGTCTTTCGCTGGCATCGAAGCGGGCATGGCCGTGCTTGAACTGGAAGCTGGCGGTGGCTGGTATACAGAAATTCTTGCGCGCACGGTGGGGTCCAGTGGCGTCGTGGTAATGCAGAATCCTGCGGCATTCGAAGGTTTCACTGGCGATGCCGATGACAATCGCGCCGCGAGCCTACCCAATGTTACTCTTAGCACTACCAACTTCGATATGCTCGAGCCCAGCGACGAATCTATTGATCTGGTCACCTGGATTCTTGGTCCTCACGAGCTATGGTTCAAGCCAGGTGGAAATTCACTCGGTGATCCAGCACAAACTTTTTCCGAGATCGCACGTGTGCTGAAGCCAGGTGGTCGCTTTCTCGCTGTAGACCACCATGCAACAGCACAAGCCGGAGAAGAAGTTGGAGGGACCTTGCATCGAATTGGTGAGGGCGTCATTAGTAAGTATGCTGAAGACGCAGGCTTGCGTTTAGTTCGCAGCTCCAATATGCACATCAACTCCGAAGATACTCTGACCAACGGTGCAACCGATCCGTCTATTCAAGGTCGGACGAGCAAGTTCGTGCTGTTATTCGAGAAGTGATCTAGGAGGAGGGGACACTAACAATTTAACAACTTAATGAGGCTTTAAGTGAGACATTAGTACGCTTAATGCGGGCTCTAAAGTTGTTAAGTTGTTATTGTCCCCTCTCGCATTCTTTTTTATAGAGGTTTTCTGGCCAGAAAGGCATAGCCAAGTACACCAAATTCTCTAGCATTGGTTTCTCCGGATGCGCCGCCAAAAGTGTCTACGCCAGGCCCAATTTCAATATCCACAAAGCCTGCGTCGGACAACATTTTTTCCCAGCCTGCACACGGCAGGCCGCCGGCGATTCAGGCGGTCCACAGATCGATATTTCCGATCGCCGCCTGCGGCACCGGCTTGCTGTTTGCAATATCGGCAAACTGCAAATAACCCCCGGGCTTAAGCACGCGATGTATCTGTGAAATAACTTTCCGCTTGTCCGAGCACAGATTGATTACTCCATTACTAATAGCCACATCAGCCCAGCCGTCTGCTACTGGCAATTCTTCAAGCAGCCCTTCTCGGAATTCCACATTTTCCAGGCTCATAGCATCGGCGCATGTTTTTGCCTTGCTTAGCATCTCTGGAGTCATGTCAACGCCGACGACCTCGCCTTCATCAGTGACCAGAGCGGATGCGACAAAGCAATCGAAGCCAGCGCCCGAGCCTAGGTCGACTACTTTTTCACCTGCTTGTAGGTCGCGTAATGAGAATGGGTTTGCAACTCCGGCAAAAGACTCGACAGCGCTGTCCGGCATCTGAGAAGTAATTGCAGCGTCATACCCCAAGCGCTCTGTCAGTGGCCGCCCGGTATGGAAGTGGAATTCCCGTTCGGGACTGGTGGCTACTTCGCGATATTTCGATTTAACCTGCTCTCGCAGTGCCTGGGCATCGACCGGGGCTTTCATGGATGACGTATTTTCGCTCATGCTATGTCCTCGCGCTTCGAAACAGGGATGATAGTTGTTATAAAGCGTTCGTCATCAACGGTCAAAACTCGCAAGCTATTAGGCTCGTATTTCTTCTTATAGTAGTCTTAGGGCGTAAATTACCGCAAATGATAGCATTACGCACGACTCAGAGAGAAGTCCGTGGGGATGCCGGGCTTACCTTAGCGCGACTCTTTTTGAGCCGGCAGGCCTCAATCAGGCAGAATACAAGACAATTCCTGTGAGTTAACCCGATCTGGCCTGCCTTCTTTTCTTGCTTAGCTGCCGCGGGTCATCGTCCAGGGAACTTCGGTACCCATGGCGCCGGCTACACCAGTGGCGCTATCGCCATCTACAATGGCAGACATCTCATAGACCATGGGAGAACCGTCACGATCGATCTTGAAAGAGACCTCATTGCCATTGGCTACGCCCTCTTCGATTGCCCAGGTGCGGCCACCGCCCAGATCAAAGGTTCCAGTTAGCGTGTTGCCATCAGTGGCCATCATTACCGTGGCATTCACCGCGCCGAATGGGCTGCTCATGGTGAAGTCCCACGTGCCATCCACAGGAGAGGCAGCCGGGCCTGCTGCGCAGGAAGCCAGTGTTGTAAGTAGTGTCAGAAGAAGTGCTGGAATGAATTTTCTTTTCATCGGATCTCTCCATTGTGATTCTAATTAGTGTGAACAAGATCTTAGTGACCAGCGCTCGCTGTGGGCTGGTCGACCCTAAGAAGCAACATCTAAGTAACGCTGGAATTGCCAGCCCGGATCAGCACGGGTTCTAATGCCCGTTCATTTACGGTGATTAGATTTTTTGGTTATTGGGCTACTTGAGTAGCAGATTGGATGCAACCATCTGTTTTTATTTGTTTAAATTTGGTTTGAATGCTTAGAATGGTAGAAGATTGTGCGACAATTGCTCTATCTATTCCGTTATTTAATTCCATTGGGGTTGGTCTGGGTTTGTGACTTGGACGTATATTGTGAGTAGATAAAAATGCAGACAAGGAATAGTCAAAGGCAATTTATGCAACAGTCTTCTTCATCCAAGCATCTATCAGCACCCCAGACGCCGATTAACTCGCGCCCAATCTCCCTTCTGGGCACGGATGCCGTGTCCAAGCGCCGAGAGCTCCTGGACTACTTTATCGCTACCTGGGAGCAGTACGAGTCCCTGTTTCTGCCGCTGCACGACGACGCCTATTATCGGCGTGCCGAGCGTCTGCGCCATCCCCTTATTTTCTATTTCGGTCATACCGCTACTTTTTACGTCAACAAGATGATGTTGGCCAAGTTCACCGACGCGCGAGTGAACCCAGCCTTCGAGGCGATGTTCGCTATCGGTGTCGACGAAATGTCTTGGGATGATCTGGATGAATCTCACTACGATTGGCCCAGCGTCGCCGAGGTAAGGGCCTATAGAGACAAAGTTAAGGCACGAGTTGTCTCCCTGATACAGGCTATGCCAATCGAGCTTCCTATCACACAGGACTGCCCAGCCTGGCTGATACTCATGGGTATAGAACACGAACGCATTCATCTGGAGACCTCCTCGGTCATCATGCGAATGCTGCCGCTGGATTTGATCGATGGGCAGAAGGCCAAAGACTGGCCGGTATGCAGCGATACCGGAGTTCCTCCCGCTATCAAATGGCTGCCGGTAGAAGCGGCCGCTATCTCCCTGGGCAAGAAGCCGAGCGATGATATCTACGGCTGGGATAACGAATACGGCAGCGAAGAGCATGCCATCAACGAATTCAAGGTCAGCACTACTCTTGTCAGCAATCAGGATTTCATGGGTTTCGTTGAAGCCGGTGGCTATACGGAACAGACATACTGGACGAAAGAGGGCAGGCAGTGGCTTGCCTTCACACAGGCGAAACATCCGCGCTTCTGGCGAGCCACACTTAATGGCAAGTTCCTGCAGCGAAACTTATTTACAGAGATGCCGTTGCCCCTGGATTGGCCGGTCGAAGTTAACTATCTGGAGGCGAAGGCTTACTGTAACTGGCAGGCAGAGAGATCTGGAAAGCATGTACGCCTGCCTACCGAAGCCGAGTGGCAGCTTGTGCGTGACTCCCAGCTGGGTGTTGGTAAGGCAGCAAGCGGGAATATAAATCTCGAACAGTATGCGTCCTCCTGCCCCGTCACCGCTAACCCGCAGGGAAAGCTGTATGATGTTACCGGCAACGTGTGGCAATGGGCGGAGACGGCCATCGACGGTTACCCGGGCTTCGCCGTACATCCCTGGTATGATGACTTTTCAACGCCGACCTTTGACGGCAAACACAATCTGATCAAGGGCGGTTCCTGGATATCAACCGGAAACGAGACTCTGGCCTCGTCACGCTATGCGTTTCGCCGTCACTTCTTTCAACACGCGGGTTTTAGAATGGTAATTTCAGATAGCGCAGTAGAATCACAAGAGCAGGATAACGTTTACGAGACTGATGCCCTAGTCGCACAGTATTGTGAGTTTCACTACGGTAGCGATTATTTTTCCGTCAACAACTTTCCGAAAGCCTGTATAGAGAATGTTATGGAGCAGGTGCGGGGCAAGAATATAGAAACCGGTAAGGCATTAGATCTAGGCTGTGCAGTGGGTCGCTCCTCTTTCGAGCTCGCCAAGTATTTTCAGCATGTGGATGCCGTAGACTTCTCCGCACGTTTCATACAGCAGGGCGTAAAATTGCAAAGCAGTAATCGACTGCGCTATACCCTGCCGGTAGAGGGTGACATCGTCGAATACCGTGAGGTGCTGCTCGACAAGATGGGCTATGACGACGTTAAAGATCGCACACAGTTTCTGCAGGGCGATGCCTGTAATCTCAAGCCGGAACTCACCGACTACAATGTGGTGTTTGCGGGAAATCTAATCGACAGACTCTATGATCCCAAGCTGTTCCTGGATTCGATTACCCAGCGTATTCTTTCGGGCGGGCTATTGGTCCTCACCTCGCCCTATACCTGGTTAGAAGAATATACCGACAAAGAGAATTGGTTGGGTGGCATCAAGGTCAACGGTGAAAACTTCTCGACGCTGGATGCATTAAAGTTGCATCTAGGTGAATTGTTTGAGTTTGAAGACGCACGCGACGTACCCTTCGTGATTCGCGAGACCGCGCGCAAGTATCAGCACACTAACGCGCAGATGAGCATCTGGCGTAAGAAGTAGAATAAGTAGAACAAGTAGATATGCAGATAGACGCAGCTGTAAGAGATTAGGGAGCAAGACCAACTAATGCACTTTCGAGAGATGAAGCACCATGGGTTCTACGAAAGTTTGCCGCGGCGCGCACAGTACAATATCAGCGATGCCTGTGGCGCCACCGCTACTCTTAATGACATCCTCAGCACTGAGCAGATCGCAGCCATGGCCTCGATACCTCTGATCTATGGCAGCGTGGAGGGCAGAGAAGACCTGCGCGAGGCGATCTATCAGCTCTATGCAGACATCTATCCAGAGCTGGGAATCGAACAGTTAACGATTCTCAGCGGTACCGCGGAAGGCCTGTTCTCCATCATGGCTTCGATACTGGAGTCGGGGGATGAGGTCATCGGCGCGCTTCCCTGCTATCCGTCGCTATCTGACCTGCCGGCGTGTTTTGGGGCCGTGTTCAAGGGGGTCGAGTTACAGGAACAGAAGCAGTGGCAGCCAAGCATAGCGGAGTTTGCCGCGCAGATAACCGACCGCAGCAAGGCCATCGTAATCAATTCACCGCACAATCCCACGGGGATGGTTTTGAGTCAGCTCTGGCTGGACGAGCTTATCGAGCTATGTGATCAACATGGTTTGTATCTGATCTCCGATGAGGTGTTCTCCCTCTCCGATTTTGCAGGCAGCGGTTGCCAGCCCAAGGTGCTGCAGTACGACAAGGCGATTCTGGCGAATGTGCTATCCAAGACATTTGGCCTGCCAGGGGTGCGCGTTGGCTGGGTTATGACTCGCAATACCGCGCTAACCGAATCGATTCGTAACCTAAAAACCTATAATAGTATCTGTCAGTCGCAGCTCGACGAGCAGGTAGCTTGCGTAGTCTTGAACAATGCCAAAGCGCTCATCGAGAAGAACAACGCGATAGTGCATGCGAACATTGAGTTGTTCGATGCCTTCGTACAGGAGAGAGACTGGCTGAGCTGGCACAAGCCTGGTGCTGGTCTATTAGGCCTGGTGCACTCAGAGCGACCCTTACAGGCGCTGTTGCAGGAATGGTTCGAGAAAGATGTGCTGGTTCTGCCGGGGCAGCTGTTCGGCATAGACGGCGACTACTTTCGTGTAGGTTTTGGCAAGGTCGATTTTCCACAGGCGCTTGCTAACATTTGCTAAAGGCAGTTAAACGTCAGAATTTTTGAGGTCTACAGCACATACATATACACATCCACACAGACTCTCTCCCTCTCTCTACGAAGCTAGTAGGCGATAATACTCATCAAACTGATTAACGCGATTGCCACCGGTGCCAAATAGCGCATAACAAAACGCCAGCTTCTGTAAGCCTGATTATTTCCCATCCCCAGTTCCTCCTTCGTTGCCTCCTCAGACATCACCCAGCCTACAAACAGGGTAATAAAGAACGCGCTGAAAAGAATCAGGTTGTTGACCACGAAGAAGTCGATAATGCGGAAGATGGTCGCGCCTTCCAGAGCATCTATAAATCCTAGTGGGGTAAAGTCCGACCAGATGTTATGAGAAAACACCGATCCGAGACCGATCAGCCAGGCCATGCCTCCGGCAAGCAGAGTCATGTGAAGGCGCTTAGCTCCTTCCCGTTCAATCAGGCGCGAGACTACGGACTCCATCATCGAGATAGAGGTGCTGATAGCGGCGAATAACACGAGCAGCAAAAACAGCGTGCCGATGATGATGCCGCCTGGCATCTGACCAAAGGCGACGGGCAGGGTGACAAACAGCAGGCCCGGCCCGGAGGCCGGTTCCAGTGAATAGGCGAAGACAATAGGGAAGATAGCCATACCCGCCAGCATGTCCACCGAGACATTGGCGCCGGCGATAGACAGGGCTGCCTTGGGGATAGACGCTTCTCGGTCCAGATAGGCGCCGTAGGCGATGATGCCGCCGCCCCCTACACTAAGAGAGAAGAAGGCCTGGCCCAGCGCCAGCAAGATCACGTTGGAATCCACTTTGCTAAAGTCCGGTCGGAACATGAAGGTGAAGGCTTCGCTAAAATTGCCAGTTAATGCCGCGTAGATCACCAGAATCAACAGGGAAATAAACAGTGCCGGCATCATCACCTTCACCGTCTTCTCTACGCCCCCCTGAATGCCCCTGCTAACCACAAACATGGTTAGCGTCATGAACACGCCGTGCCAGAACATCATGCCAAATACATTGGACTGCACGTCGGCGAAAAGCTGATTCGATTGCTCGCCAGTAATGCCTTCGAAGGCTCCGGACAATGACATAGGGATGTAGGCCAGCACCCAACCGGCCACCACGCTAAAAAATGTTAGGGCGAGAAAGGCTACCAGTATGGCGACCCAGCCAAGATACTTCCAGTTAGGGCTCTTTCCCTCCGCCACGGCCAGCGCCTGAGTGCTGCCAGCAGGGCTTCTGCCGCCGCGACGGCCGATGACTATCATCGCCATCACACAGGGC
>Ga0209601_1002442_pt1 | contig 11473 bp, 9 predicted proteins | sample COGITO_mtgs_1104_4_FD_184796 | JGI IMG/M metagenome (GOLD analysis project Ga0209601, IMG submission 184796) | Pelagic marine microbial communities from North Sea - COGITO_mtgs_110426 (SPAdes) (version 2) | ecosystem: Environmental > Aquatic > Marine > Epipelagic ...
GGATTTCAGCAATGCCATCAACAACAAGCATTACCTCCGTTACGGCGGCAACATCACCCTTCGGAAATTCAACCCCGGCGCCACCACCCTGCAATTTCAAGACAGTGACTTTCCAGGCATTGACACCACGTTCGGATCTTCGGAACTGGAGTCCGTGGAGCGCTTTCTTTACATCGAAGATGAGGTGCAGCTATCGGATCGAGTGAAAGCCAACTTTGGTGTTCACGCGACTGCACTGCAAGTGAATGGCACGTATTTTCCTTCGTTGCAGCCTCGGGCCGCTCTGAATTGGAAACTCAAGGATGGAAGTGCTTTGAAGTTTTCGTACGCCCAAATGCAGCAATTTGTGCACCTACTCACCAATGAAGGGCTGTCCTTACCGACTGATTTGTGGGTGCCCGCCACCGACGAGGTCACACCCCAATTGAGCACGCAGTACGCCGCTGGATGGGCCAAGACGTTTGGGGAGATTGAGGTGAGCATTGAAGGCTATTACAAGGCCATGGATGGACTGATTAGTTACCGGGAAGGCGCCAGCTTTGGCAATACGTTCAACAGCCGCTGGGAAGACCAGGTGACTCAAGGGCAAGGAAACGCCTATGGTTTGGAATGGCTCGTCCAAAAGAAAATGGGCCGAACCACCGGATGGATTGGTTACACCCTCAGTTGGGCCAACCGTCAATTTGATGCCATCAACAGTGGCGATTGGTTTCCCTATACCTATGACCGGCGGCACGACGCCTCCGTTGTGTTGATGCACCGATTTTCCGATCGCATCGACTTCTCAGCGACTTGGGTGTACGGAACAGGGCGGGCGCTCACCTTGCCCGAGTCCACCTTCCGGACGTTTTTGCCATCGAGTTTCACCACAGCCTCGAGCGATTTCGATGGATTAAATGTGGAGGTGCCGAGCGAGAAAAATGCCTACCGCACCAGCCCGTATCACCGGGCAGACCTTTCGCTCACATTGTCCAAAGAAAAAGCGGCTTATTCGCGTTCCTTCATTTTTAGCATTTACAATGTCTACAACAACCTCAACCCCTTCTTCTCCCTTGTGGAAGAAGATGTTGACGGTTCGCTCTCCATCGTGGAGTACGGCATCTTCCCCATCATCCCGTCCATTGCATGGCGTGCAGAATTTTGATCCCATGAATCGAAAAAACCTCCCTTCTCCCCTCCTTTTTGCGTGGCTCGCATTGCTATTCAGTGGCTGCGAGCGACTCGGCAATGGTGTTGTGCAGGAAATCGATTTTCCGACACACACGCCTCAGTTGGCTGTGACCTTAATCAGCCGCCCCGCGACTGACACCTTGGTCGCCCGGGCCCAAACGTCTGCAGGCATCCTCGACACCACCGGCAGCAAACGCCTCAAAAATGCCCTTTTCACCCTCAGTCATGAAAATGGATCGAGTTTCACCTGGGGGGGACAGACCGACTGGGTCGGAGGCGTTGGTCATGTGCTCACCAATGTGAACCTTGCACAGGGACTTTGGACCTTGGAATGCGAAGAAGAAAACATTGAAACCGCCACAGCTTCTCAAATGGTTCCGCCACAAATCGACTCGTTGGGTGAATACGCCTATGCGATGACGACCACTTTGGAAACCGTCGAAATAGACGAGTACAATGAAGGAGAAGAAGTTAAGTACTTCATTTACCGCAATTGGATCATGGAGTTGGACTTGCCAGATCGCTCAGGCAACCGAGATTTCTTCTTACTTCGAGCCCAGACCCAGAATTTTGATGAGGAAGACGAATTGTGGGAAAACAGCACTTGGCTTTCGCCCGAAATTGACGACGATACGCGAATGACTTCCAATGGTTTGGCTGGCGGATGGCTGATGGAAGACATCAGCGATGCCAATTCCCTTAACGCTTTGCGCTTCGAAGTGAATCAGTGGTTGTCTGGCTCCAACTTGGATACGTTGATGGCTGAACCTGCGCGGCTCGAATTGGCGGCGCTGAGCCCCGAATTAGCGGAATATTACCGCACACTCGAATTGATCAGCAATCCGTCGGGCGGACCACTTTTCACGGAGCCGTTATTGGCCTACAGCAATGTGAGTACCGGATTTGGTTGCTTTGGCCTCTACACCAGTTGCAACTTGGAATTGGCAAGTGAATAAAAGATTCGAATGACCTCAAACCATCTACTGCTGCTCGCAATCCTAGGCTCTACCCCGGCGCTAGCGCAATTCGATGTTGAACAGGTCAATGACTTTGCGGATCGCCCCATGGAGAGCATTTCGAGCGCCGTGATCCCAAATGGCAGCAAACAAATCGAGGCCGGAGGATATGTGCAATGGTTAACCATTGATGACGACCAAGTGCCTGACTTCAGTTATGCTGTGCCCATTGGTTTGCTTCGCTACGGATGGAAAGAGCGCATCGAACTAAGAGCTGGAGCACAATGGGGACAGAGCCTTGGAACGCCTCAACAAGCCCGCCTGGGGATCAAATGGAACGCCCTGCCGCAGAAAAAGAACTTGGGCATCAGCATCAATGCTGAATTTGAAACAAGCCCTGAGCAAGGGCTTTCGTTAGGAAGCGATGTCCCACTCGATTTGCGGGTATGTGCCGACTGGAACTCCTTTGGGCGCTGGACCGCTCGAAGCAACGTAATGCTCTACCAAGGGCGATTGGGATTTTCTGCGGCCATGATGTGCAGCGCCGGCCGACAGGGCTGGTCGCTTATGGCTGAAACCAATTGGATGACTGGGCAGGGATGGGATCTGCAAGCCGGAGCGTTCTTGGCCATCAATGAGAACAGCCGTTTTGACTTCACGTATTACCGGCAGTCAAGGAATGGGGAAATTGCGCAAGCATTGAACAGCAGCATGTACCAATTGCGCTTCGGCTACAGCCGCCGTATCTTACCGGGTAATGCGGACTTCACCGTAAAATAACCCAACGAAAAACACACCATGAAGCATCGTCTACCCCTTTCGTTTTCCTTGTTTGGCGCAGCTTTGCTGATCACTGGAATCGCCTTCAAACTGAATCACTTGATGGGGGCTGTGTTGTTATCAAACGTTGGGTTTTGCCTTTTAATCGTGGGACTCATCTGGCTCACGGTCGCTGTCTTGCGGAACCGATAAACCCCGGTAAATCCGAATGGCTCAAAACATCGCCAGCGCCGAGCTGTTTTGACTGCATGCTTCCTTTCAATCCCAAAGACTTAAAAAACGAGGCGCCAAAGGATTTGGATGCCGAAACAGTGGACCGCATTGTCGAAATGGCATGGGAAGACCGAACACCCTTTGAAGCCATTGAGATGCAGTATGGCATCAAGGAAAATCAAGTGCGTGCCATCATGCGCAAGCACATGAAGCGCAGCTCCTTTCACATGTGGCGCAAACGCGTCAAAGGCCGTGCTACCAAGCACGGATCCACCCGAACGGAGGGCATCAACCGATTCAAAAGCCAGAATCAAAAAGGGTGACGCCCCCTCAGTGCCATGAAAAAGCGCGCCCCTGCAATGCAGAAGCGCGCCATGCAAAGTCCAATGACCGTCCCTTTAGAAACCGTAAGCCACGGATAACTGCAAGTTTGGCAACAAGCGACCATAACCGAGGGTGTTTGGAATTTCATCCATGACCTCAGCGTTCACAGTCGTACCCGTAGAAGTGACATCACCTCCAGAGGTGTGCAAGCCACCCATGTCAAATCCGAATGTAAACCCTTTGACTGGACGGGATCCGAAGCCAATGCCTACATATCCTACAGGGTTGTTGTCGTAAAGGATGGAATAAGAGTGGTTCTCGTCATCCTGAGCAGTCAGCGTGCCCTCGATGCCACCGATTCCGATTCCGATGTTGAAGCGAAACCAATCATAATCCGCGAAGGGCCGATGGTTGAGGAACACCCCCATCCAGTTGGTTGCACCGGTGCCATCGAATGTAACTCCACCAATCTCTTGAGCAACGGGGTTATCACCCGAAAAAGCAAATTCCGACATTGAGTGTCGTCTTTTCGGACAAATTGTGCGTGAAGTTCAACGAAGGTCCAAACGGGCTGATGCCGATGCCGACACCGTACGTTGCGAATTCCTTTGCTGTGTCCTCCTGCGCTTAAACAGCAGTTGTTGCAGCGCACAAAAGCGCCGCGGCGAAAATTGAAAATAGATTTTTCATCACTGAATGTTTTATGTTAAATCTGGGCCCAAGAAAATTCCCAAAGCACAAGAACTCCAGCAACATTCGTAAAGTTTTGGTCATCTGTTTGTCGAAATCATGTGGCCTTTGGCATGAGCCACAAGATTGCACAAGAAAAAGTTGGAGCAATTCAACCGTTCACCCTAATTTCGCGGACCTATTGGCCCCGTAGTTCAACTGGATAGAATATCAGATTTCGGCTCTGATGGTTGGAGGTTCGAACCCTCCCGGGGTCACAAAGAAGCCTCTCCGCACAATGCAGAGAGGCTTTGTTTTTTTCTGGAAGTCATCGCCCGCGATCTAATCGCAATCCGGATCATGTGCCGCCAGCAAGAGCAACAAGCCCAATGCGTCAATGGTCGAATTGCCATTGATGTCACTGGGGCAAAAATCCGGAAGCGCTCAATCGCACATGGATCCAAAATCTCCCAATACAATCATTAGGTCACTCACGCCGACGGATCCGTCGCCGTTGACATCGGTCGGGCAAGTAATCAATCCAACTGACGCACATTCGCACTCCTGCGTCGCGGAATTCCACATTGTTCCCGAGCCACAGATGAAGGCACCACCCTCGCAATCTTCACCTACTGCCGCATAGACACACGAGTCGTCGGATACATTTGCCGCCGAATTGTAATTGCATGCCGATGCATCGGTACAACCAAGAACAGGAACGACCGGACAATTGAGACTCACATCCAGCGCCGCCGTGCACGAGGTGCCATCCGATAATATTGCCGTGGCTTCGACGGTTTGGTTTTCCGTCACGATCATTGTCATTTCCAGCCCTGTGGCTCCGTTGCTCCATGCTGCGGCCAACTCCATTGGTTCTGGGAAATTGAGGGAAAATGTGACCGTATCTCCCGCGCACAAACTGTCCACCGGCTGATCTGCAACAATCGTCAAGTCTTCGCAATCCCATCCGGTATCGACGACAAATGTGCCTGAGTCAGCTGTGCAACGGATGTAGGCGCCCCGCGACTTCAAGTGCCAGAAACTCTGAAAGGGATAGTACAACGAATGCCCCAAGATCCAGCGCTCGCCGCTTTGATTGAGGGGTGAGTGATCACTCCAAAAGGTGGTCGCACTTCCCCAGTTTTCATCCGTCCCCGTATGTCCGCGCTCTCCGTATCCCTTGCCTGAAAATCCAGAATCATCGGTTCCTTCTCCAAGCAATTCAACATCCCATGTATCCGCTGTCCTGAATGCTTGATTGGCGGATCCAAAAGCTTCAACCGCTGCTTCAAACTGCTCCGGCGCAGGAACCGACCAACCGGTAGGACATAACCCACGGGCATCGGATACCGCGTTGAAATTGTACATGTACCCTGTTTCCTCAAGAAGTTCCAATGAATCGTTGAACAAGCACCGTCGGCCTTGTGAATAAGACGGCCAAGAAGGCCCCTCCGCGACGTAGGGAATGGAATCACCATTGACATAAGTCGCCGTCGCCAAGTTCTCCTTGAACCAACACGTACCCGCAATGTCCACCAAGGAATAATCCACGCCGTTGTATGAATACGAATTCATGCCGGTGCACGCATTGTTGAGCGGTTCAGTATACTGTTCTTCATACAATTCCTCCACTTCTTCGGTGGACAACGCTTCCGACCAAACCGCGATATCATCCAAGGCACCTTGGTAACCTAGCAAAGTGTCAGCCCATTCGTAGCTTCCAGCAAACTGCCATAGATAATTGGTCGTAGGGCTGCCCGGCTCTCCATCCCATGGCGTTTCAGCCTGGAGATCGCCGTCCACATACAGTCGTCCCCCGATACTATCAACAGCGAATACCACGTGATGCCAAGCTTGAGAAGCAGGCTCAGTATCAACCCAATCAAACACGGGCAAACCATACTCACCGATGACGCGACGTGATATGCTGCGCAAATACCAAGGAACGACTCGGTCGTGCCCATCAGCCGTGCGGCGATGACCCACTTGAATGCCATTCCATGTCGCTGGCGAATATTTCTTGAAAAGCGGAGTGAGATTGGGATTGGTACTGCTTGAATCCGCTGCAAACCAAAGACTAACCGTAAACGGCAACGATTGGGCGTTCCCGGACCCTGGCACTTGAATAAAATCGGCCGCAGCTCCAAAATGTAGGGCGCTGTTCGGATTCCCAAACCGATCTTCTACCGGAATAGGCTCGCCCATGGCGATGCCGTGCAAGTCGTCACCGACTGCGTTGTTCAATGAGCCATTTGTGAAAGGATACGAAGCCATCAATGACTCGGCGCTAGGAGTTTGTGCCAATCCCGCGAACGACAGAACGAACAAACCCAATAAAATAGAATGCTTTTTCATGGTCTTACAATTTGATTTTGAATCGAAGAAAAGGTGTCCTTTGCTTGATTTCATTAAAAATCCTGTGAAGAAATGTGGCCAACGAAATCCTGCTATTCGCCATCTATGGCGTTTTGACGTTGGTAACAAAAAAAATGCACCGGCAAAAGGACTGAACTTTTCGAACGATTCGTCACGCACGAAAATCCACGAAAATCATAGCTCCCCTAGCGCCTTCACAATAGGGGACTGGCTGAAATTAACTCTGCGTCATCACGTTTATATCGTACTGTAATTTCACCTGTCACACCTTGTCACATAATTTAAAACGACTGTTTTTAATGAATGTCACATATTTATTGAAAATTGTCACGCATGCTCTCTAAAGCGCTAAACATTCTTTTTCTGTCGCTGACTTTCGCTCCAGGGATCTTACTTGGACAGAATCCAAATGAAGCACCAAGTTGGTTGGAAACTGATCAATGGCTCAAAGGAGAGATGGAGCTGAAAAGCGACTACGACACTCGAAACATTGCCGGCGGAACCGTTGGCGATTTTGATGGAGATGGCCACGAAGACTTCCTAGTATCATTTACTTCAAACTTAGAAGTATGCTGGAATTCTTCCGCAGGAATTGGCTCAATGCAACCGCTGCTCAGCGCAGAAGACAGTGAATGGGGGGAAATAGAGTGGGACGCATTCTCCCGAACCCTTTGGGTGGAGCGATTGTACCCAAATCAGATTGAGACTTACACCTTTGCCAATCGCAAATTACAGCCGTCAAATGTCTTCGATCGCAATGCCGCTTCCATTCGAATGGTGCCTGGCATTGGTACAACGGTGTTGGATCGAGCCTCCAATTCACTTCGAATATTGGATCACAATGGCGGTGATAATGAGCTCATTCCCAAGGCTTCCATCATTGCGGATGGCTTGTATTTTTCGACCGGTGAGGACGAGAGACTGATTTTGCAAAACGCGGAAACAGGGACAATGGGCGTATCTGTTTTTGAAAACCAGCAATGGCAGCCGGTCACGTGGTGGGAAAACACGAGGCGCACGACCCAATGGGAATTTCTCCGCATCGATGACGGACATATGCTGGTCATCGGAGGCACAGATAAATCAATATGGTGCCGACAGTTTTTTGCTTCCAAACGGCCACCCATTGCTTGGGAGGTTGAATGGAACACGCGTGACTTGGAATTTTGGATTTCAATGAATGAACAAACAAATGAGCTTGAATTCATCGGTTGGAATGCCGTTGGATCGGGTATGCATTGCACTTCTTGGGAGTTGGAAACTGGCAAACCAAGGAGCATTGGTGTTCTCAATGAAGCGGAGGACATGACCCTACTGCTTCGACCCGATTTGGATGGAGATGGCACGCTAGACATTCTCTATCCATTGCCCAACCTTTCCGAATGGTATTATTACATTCCGTGGGGACAAAAATCACGGCGGTTATTTCACGGAGGAGCAAACGATGCCCGACGGCCAAATCTCATTCCCGTCTCAACCGCATGGAAACCGATCATCGGCGATCTTTCAAACACGGAGGAAATCTGGACTCACGATGGAGCACTGTTGATCAAGCGCGACTCCACATGGATCAAAACAAAGCCTATTAGCTCCGTTCCTGCGCCCCCAATAAGCGCCCCTTCTGACCTTTCAGAGGAAGAAAGTTGTTTGCTCCTGCAAGTGCCCTACCTCGAAACCGGCAGCGGCAGGGGCGCGGCCGTTGCAGAACTCGTCCCCAATCAATGGTATCATCTCGTTTTTCAGCGTGATAAATACCTGAATACGGAAGTCTGGTTAGACGGTGTGTGCTTGTTCAAAGGCAAGAGCGCCGATTTGCGATACAAACATAACAGCATCATGTTTGGCACCGCCTATAACCGGGACTATCACAGCTTTGGCGCTGCGTCAATCGACGAATTTTCGGTCTATGGCAGTTTGCTGAGTGAGGAAAAAATCAAATCCCTCGGCAAAGGCAAAACCGAAAAAAAACCGCTATACCTCACCGATCATTGGGATTTTGAAACCGCCAATTTCCTCGGGCGTTATTCGAATGTAGGCGCTCAAATCATTGACAATCCATCGCTCGCACCCGGCATTACTGGCAATGCCGTGTCCTTTGACGGCATAGACGATGGATTGCGTGTCTATACCTCGATTCCAAAAGACAAAATGGCCATCAGCTGCTTCTTCAAACTGGATGAATCGACAGCCTTGCAGCTCAATGACGACGAGCAGCATAGTCTCTTTACCCTTTACGGCCTCTACAATATGAGCTTCACAATTTACCGGGGGCTAAAAAGCGATTTGCTTGCTTCCGCCGGTGAAGGTCCAGCTTCGTCGCCGCAACGCTTCGAGACAACTGAAGTGACATTCCCACCCGCTTCGCACCTAGTCGAACTCGGAAACAAACTGATCATCATCGATGCCTCTGGAACCCTATACCAAGAGGGTGCATTGGGCTGGGTACCGATCAAAGAAACGGGCAGTGCACCTTCGAGTATTTTTGGTGCGCCCTGGTCATCAGGCGATGCCCTTCAGCTTTGTGATCAAAAAGGATTGATTCACGAATGGACAGCCATCAACGGTTGGAACACCATCGGAACCATCTCCATGGATGCGATTTCTCAACTTATCCCTTCCAAAGGCGGCGCATTCGTCCAGGATGACCGGGAATGGAACTGGATTGATCCTTCCAATGCGACAGCGCTGGCACCGGTCGACTCAGTGGGTACCGTGCGGTCTATTTATTGGTCACCTGCGGGCGATAAGGTGCAATTTGGCGCGGACAACCTTCTGGAGTGGCATCCCGAGAAGCGCAAAATCCCGATGAAAGTCGTATCTGATTTTTACAATCCCCCATCACCATGGAAGCGCCGGGTTGCGCTCTCACTCCTGGTATTATCCATCGTGACGGCGATAATCCATCTGACATTGGGTCAACGCATCCGTAGAAAATGGAACCAACACCAAATCAAAAAAGACACCGAGCGGCTTCTGCTCACCCTTCCTGAAGGATTGAAGCAATCCTTGATCCAATTGACCCAACAACCCAATGGGCAATTTGACACCAATGACTTGGACACCGTCCTCAATGCGCATCCACACGATACCGACGAGACGCGCCGAGCACGCAGGTCACGTTTCATTCGGGAGTGCAACAACTGGAGTGATCAACAAATGGCGTTCCAGGCCATCGAGCGAACGCGAGATCAATACGACCGCCGGCGGCATATCTACGCGTTGCATCCGCAAATACTCCAATTGATATCACCCGACAGAACGGCCGATGACAACCGTTGACTTAGCTGCGGTCTCTTGGTTCAATCCCGCGACCTGCAGTCGATTGAGAAAGCCATGCGGTCAAGACCGTGCACGACGGAATGAACCCCGGCGATCCCACGAGAGCGCTTGACTCCATGCTCTTTCATCTCGCAAATGGGAACTCTTTTCCCAAAAAGAAGCTCGGTTGTGCCCTCAAAAGGCCATCTCCACCTGGAAACGGAAGAGCATATCAAATTCCTGGTCAAAACTAAATTCAGCGTTCTCGTCGATGAAACTCAGATCGGTTTGCACCTTCAAAGCATGCCCCACCACGTACTTGGACAATCCAAAGGTGTACATGCGCTGCGCGTCGCGATCAGAGGCCAAATCGGCTACTTCAGGGGTAATCGCCGTATAACGGAACGCGGGCTCCACGTTATTTTCGAACAAATAGCCGAATTGAACATTGATCCCTTCACCAGTGTAGTAATTGCTCAAAAAAGCTGCCTCCGCTCCTTCACCGGCGGTGAGGCGATCTCCTAAGGCCTTTTTGTTCGCATATTCTCCGGCGACCACCCATCCTTTGTACTTGAACATGAAATCCGCCAGGATGGTCTGCAAGCTATTGTACGCCGTGTCTGCCACGTAGCTTCCGAGGTTGCCGCGTTCACGCGCAGCGTTCACGTTTTGATCAAAGGTCACCCCAATGGAAAGCTTGGGAGTTTGCTCTCGTTTCAAGTCGGAACTGATGTAATCGCCTTTGCCTGTAAAGGCACCCATTGGCAGAAACTCCACGCGACCGGTGTACTCCAAGCCACCGTCATTTCCCGATGTACGGTTGCGGCCTTCTCCCTGAGAAAACGCCAAGGCTTCATTGATGATCATCCCACCAATCTTATGCTTGTTGCGAAACTGAATGCCCATGTCACGGTCAATGTTGAACCGTGAATTGACCAAGCTTCGGTCCACGAATTGCAACTTCTGCGAGGAAATTACACGCTCACGGTTGCCCGGCAATTTGGTCTGTCCCACCCACACCTCGAAATTGCCTGCAACTTTCCAGCGCACAAACGCATCGAGAATCAAATTGGAGGTGTTGTTGGTCTGTGGTACCTCGCCACCATGGTCGCGGTTGGACAAGCCCAACTCAATTTTGTACTGCAAGTTGGGGTGGTGTGCAAATCCGGAAAACTTAAGTCGTGACCGGCGAATCAGCCAGTTCGTCTCCACGGCATTGAAATCCATGCCTGGCACCTCAGTGATGAACAAGCTTTGCACACGCGCATTGAATTTCATGGAAAAACTCTCGTCGGCTGCCACGACTGTGACGCCTTTTCCGAAAGTGCTTTCGATGACTTGTTGGCCAATCACTGGGTTGGTTGTGGCCATAAGTCCCAAAGCCAAGGCAAGAATGGAGTGCTTCATGTGATGCATTGTAGTTTCTCGTTAAAGAAGTGAACGAATTGATTTTTTATTCTGCAATCGAATCCGTTGGAACGGCCTGAACCGCGGCAGATGGCTCTGCTTCGGCTGGCACAGCCGCCTCCTCAGTAGGCACTGGAGCTGATTCGTCTGCGTTAGCCGCATCTTCTCCATAGTGAATGGCCAAAACAATGGCGACACTCACCAAAAGACCTACGATAAGCTTCAAGAAATCCTTGGCCACAATCGGGAATATTGATTTCAAATTGCCCTTCTTGGTCAAGCCGGTATTCAATGCGAGCTCACGACCACACAAAAGCCCT
>Ga0209601_1002448_pt1:0-5000 | contig 11448 bp, 7 predicted proteins | sample COGITO_mtgs_1104_4_FD_184796 | JGI IMG/M metagenome (GOLD analysis project Ga0209601, IMG submission 184796) | Pelagic marine microbial communities from North Sea - COGITO_mtgs_110426 (SPAdes) (version 2) | ecosystem: Environmental > Aquatic > Marine > Epipelagic ...
GAAAAATAAAATACTTGGCATCTCTATTTTTGATAAAGATTGATGTACAGGACTGTGATGTGCGCCTTCTGTGTGTTCTTTTGCTTGTTCTCCCTCTACACTAGAAATTGAAAATTTAGAATTACTGAAGATTTCTGCAAATGTTGCCACTACCCCTAAAGAAAGCATCATTCCAACATATGGTGGTAAATGAGTAAATGTTTTAAAGAAAGGCACAAAAACTATAGCTCCTAAACCAAGGTATAACATAATTGCACTATACTTACTTTTTGGCTTTTCTGAATCTTCTTCATCGAAAGCTATATCTCCTTGAAAAGCTGGCAAAAAAGATGCTATTACCGTAGACACTAGCATACACAATAATGAGGGTATAATTAAATAAATAAATAACATTCCTGCACTCACCCTGTTAGCAATCCACAACATAGTAGTAGTTACATCACCAATTGGAGACCAAGCACCTCCAGCATTTGCAGCAATAATAATTAAACCAGCAAACCAAATTCTATCATCTCTCCTTTTAACAATTTTTTGAAGAATAGAAATTAAAACTATAGTCGCAGTTAAATTATCTATAATTGCAGAAAGTATAAATGCTAGACTAGCAAACATCCAAAGTAATTTCTTTTTACTTTTAAAATTAAAATACCCTTTAATTGTTGAGAATCCATCAAAATAATCTATAATTTCAACAATGGTCATAGCCCCTAAAAGAAAGACTAAAATTTCTGCTGTTTTTCCTAAGTGATGAAGCAATGTCTCCTCTACTAAATGCATTTTATCGGCATGCAACATAGAAGAAAAGCCTTCAACCAATCCATGTTTACTAGAATCAAACCAATTTGAAAAACTATCAACTCCAAGTGCTACAATTGCCCAACATATAGACATCATTATTAATGCTGGTATCAGCTTATCTAACTTTAGGTTGTGTTCTAAAGTTATTGCCAAGTAGCCTAATATAAATACGATGATAATGATAAATTCCATGTGATTTTTTAAATTATATTAGTTGTTTTAAAGCAATTTCAAATGCTGTTTTACAAATTTCTTTTTTACTATTATTTTTATTAAAAGTGCTCATAAGAGCTCTTTTAATAGTTTCAGAGGTATCTCTAAAAATTGCTTCGTCCTGCATAGGTAATTTCACTCTAGACTCCATTAAATAGGCGAAGACTCTTGCTATTCCGCAGTTAGAGATAAAATCAGGTAATAAACTAACTTGAGAGTCTGTAAATTCCATAATGGGTCCAAAGAAAATTTCCTTATCTGCAAAAGGCACATTAGCCCCGGGGGAAATTACCTCTAAACCAGACGAAATCATTTGAGTAATTTGCTCTCTAGACACTAATCTAGAAGCCGCAGCAGGTATAAAAATCTCTGCATTTTGAGACCATATTTTATTATTTATTTCTTCAAAAGGTATCATATGATTTGTAACGAGTTTGTTACCCTCTTTGTTTAGAAATAATTGAGTCATCTCTTCTAAAGAAAAACCTTCTTCTTTAATAACTCCTCCATCTCTGTCTATAATTCCAACAACTTTTGCCCCTAATTGGGTTAAATAAAAAGCCGCAGCAGACCCAACATTCCCAAAACCTTGAACAACTGCTCTTTTATCAGTTATACTCCCTCCATAAATAGTATAATAATGCTTAACAGCCTCTGCAACACCATAGCCAGTTAGCATATCAGCAATGGTATATTTTCTAGATAAATCTGGTGAAAACTTTTTGGTTTCTATTATTTTAATAACCCCAAGTCTGAGTTGACCGATTCTATTAATCTTATCTGCTTCAGTGGGTTTAAAATGTCCGTTAAAAATACCTTCTTGAGGATGCCATACACCACAGTCTTCGGTAATAGGGATGACATCTTTATCTGCGTCTACATTTAAATCCCCTCCAGTGCCATAATAATGTTTTAATAATGGGGTAACTGCTTTATACCATCGCTCTAAAACACCTCTTTTTCTTGGATCGTTTGGATCAAAATTAATTCCAGATTTTGCACCACCTATTGAAGGACCTGATACGGTAAATTTAACCTCCATTGTTTTAGCTAATGAAAGGACTTCATTCATATCCAGTCCTTTTCTCATTCTTGTGCCTCCTCCTGCTGCACCACCTCGTAGTGAATTAATAACTGTCCAACCCTCAGCTTCAGTCTCCGGATCCTTCCAATTGAAAACTATTTCTGGTTTTTTTTCTTCATATTTCTTTAATAAGTCCTTCATTAACAGCTATTTAATTTTAAAGGTTTGAAGTAATTACATCTTCACCAAATTAAGTAAAAAAAACACTAATCTGAGATATTTTCATTAAATATTTTTCCTGAAGAATGATTTATTTTTGCTCCGGTTACACTTGATAAACAATTAATTTTATCATCAATTTTTAACACCCCAAGTAAAGAAAAAATCAGAGCCTCTTTATAATTAATAATATCATCTGGAGGAATGATAATTTGTGCATTGGAATGAATTTGAATTCTCTTAAGTAAAAAATCATTATAAACACCCCCACCTGTAAATAAAACATTATTAAAAGGATGAATAATAATCGATATTTGCTGGGAAATATGCTCAATAAATGTCCTTAAAACATCTTCTACATCTAACTTATAGTCATCAAATAACGGGTAAACATATCGGAAAACCCACTCTAAACCTAATGATTTTGGTGGCTTTCTTGAATAATAATCAAGTGAATTTAAATCTTCTAGCAACCCTTCATGAACAGACCCTTTAGAGGCAATAATTCCCTTATCATCATAATCTAATCCAATTTTCTTAGAATAATAATTCATAACAATATTAACTGGACAAATATCAAAAGCGATGCGGTTATCCCCATATTCATAAGAAATATTTGCAAAGCCTCCTAAATTTACACAAGCTTCATATTCTGAAAATAATATTCTGTCACCTATTGGGACGAGAGGAGCTCCTTGGCCTCCTAACTGAACATCTTGAGTTCTAAAATCAGAAACAGTAGTACAATTAGTTATATTAAAAATTTGCTGACCATCACCAACTTGAAATGTTATTCCATTGTCTGGCTGGTGCAACACAGTATGACCATGAGATGCAATAAAATCTATAGAAGTGATTTTATTTTGAGAAATAAATTCTTTCGTTTTATTTCCCAGGTACTGCCCATAATCATAATCAAGAACGAAAAGGAGTTCTGTATCTAAATGAATTGAGTTTTTTAATCTAGCCTCCCAGAATTCTGAATATTTGATCGTATTTGAATGTATTATTTCGAAGTCACTATAATCATTTTTATGGAACTTAACATATACAATATCCAACCCATCTAGGGATGTTCCGGACATCAATCCAATTGAATAAATATAGTTGACATTCATATCCGTAAAAATATGAAATGTTTGTTGAAAATATGCTAGTAAAAAAGTATATTTGAGCTCTTTTTTTACGAATTCAATAACACAAATACTGAATGGATTTTAATCTTACCGAAGAACATTTAATGATTAGAGATGCAGCCCGTGATTTTGCGCAAACAGAATTACTTCCTGGAGTCATTGAAAGAGATAACAAGCAAGAATTCCCTAATGAGCTTGTAAAAAAAATGGGAGATTTAGGTTTTTTAGGGATCATGGTTGATCCAAAATACGGAGGAAGTGGAATGGATACTTTTTCTTATGTTTTAATTATGGAAGAGCTATCAAAAATAGATGCATCAGCTTCTGTAATTGTATCCGTAAACAACTCTTTAGTCTGTTATGGAATAGAGCAATATGGTTCTGAAGAACAAAAACAAAAATATTTAACAAAATTAGCAACAGGAGAATATATAGGTGCATTTTGCTTAAGTGAACCCGAAGCTGGTAGTGATGCTACTTCACAAAGAACTACTGCTATAGACATGGGTGATCACTATGTTTTGAATGGTACAAAAAACTGGATTACCAACGGTGGTCGTTCTGATGTGTATTTGGTAATAGCCCAAACAGATCGAAACAAAGGACCTAAAGGAATCAACGTTTTTATTGTAGAAAAAGGAATGGATGGGTTTGACATTGGGCCAAAAGAAGATAAACTTGGTATTAGAGGTAGTGACACACATACACTTCAATTTAATGACGTAAAAGTTCCAAAAGAGAATAGAATTGGTGAAGATGGATTTGGTTTTAAATTTGCCATGAAAACACTTTCTGGTGGACGAATTGGTATTGCTGCTCAGGCACTTGGTATAGCTTCTGGTGCTTATGAATTAGCTTTAAAATATTCTAAAGAAAGAAAAGCTTTTGGAACGGAAATTTGCAACCATCAAGCTATAGCCTTTAAATTAGCAGACATGTATACAGAAATCACTGCGGCACGTCATCTAGTAATGAAAGCAGCTTGGGATAAAGACCAAGGAAATAATTATGATATGTCTAGTGCAATGGCTAAATTATATGCATCAAAAGTAGCTATGGAACATACTGTAGAAGCTGTACAAATTCATGGTGGTAACGGATTTGTGAAAGAATATCATGTAGAAAGATTAATGCGAGATGCAAAAATCACCCAAATCTATGAAGGAACTTCAGAAATTCAAAAAATTGTGATTTCTAGGAGCCTAATAAAGGGTTGATTGTAATTGTATTAAAAAGAAAATAATTTCAATCAAATTTTATATCATATAACTGAAGCCCTGACCCAGGAGCAATAGTTCTTAGAAATTTTCTATCATTATCTTCTTTTAAAGAATTGATGATAAAATCAAGAGATATATTGTGTTTGCCTAGCTCAACTAAAACGCCCATCATTAAACGTATTTGATATCTAAGAAAACCAACACCTCGTACTTTAAGCACATAACTAGTTTCAGGAAAGAAATTTGCAGTCAAAATAGTATTTTTCTCAATAACACAAGAAAGTATATCGCGTTTAAAAACAGTATTTTCAGAAGGCTCTGTACAGTACTTATGAAAATAATGAGTACCCTCAAATAGTTTTGCTCCTTTTTGCATCAATTCAATATCTA
>Ga0209601_1002448_pt1:7500-11448 | contig 11448 bp, 7 predicted proteins | sample COGITO_mtgs_1104_4_FD_184796 | JGI IMG/M metagenome (GOLD analysis project Ga0209601, IMG submission 184796) | Pelagic marine microbial communities from North Sea - COGITO_mtgs_110426 (SPAdes) (version 2) | ecosystem: Environmental > Aquatic > Marine > Epipelagic ...
CTCTCGGACATGGACCTTAGCACCCATGCCCTCACTGCTGATCATATTTTATAGCATTCGGAGTTTGTCAGGAATTGGTAGGCGGTGAAGCCCCCGCATCCAATCAGTAGCTCTACCTCTATAAAACTAATATCAACGCTGCACCTAAATGCATTTCGGGGAGTACGAGCTATTTCCGAGTTTGATTGGCCTTTCACCCCTACCCTCAGGTCATCCCAAGACTTTTCAACGTCAACGGGTTCGGTCCTCCACTATATGTTACTACAGCTTCAACCTGCCCAAGGGTAGATCACACGGTTTCGCGTCTACTACTGCTAACTATGGCGCCCTATTCAGACTCGCTTTCGCTACGGCTCCGATTCTTAAAATCTTAACCTTGCTAACAACAGTAACTCGTAGGCTCATTATGCAAAAGGCACGCCGTCACCCCAAAGGGCTCCGACCGCTTGTAAGCGTATGGTTTCAGGATCTATTTCACTCCCTTATTCAGGGTTCTTTTCACCTTTCCCTCACGGTACTAGTTCACTATCGGTCTCTCAGGAGTATTTAGCCTTGGCGGATGGTCCCGCCGGATTCATACAGGGTTTCACGTGCCCCGCACTACTCAGGATACCACTATCTTACTGTTCTTTACCTATACCGGGCTATCACCGTCTATGGCTACTTTTTCCAAAGTATTCTAGTTCATTGCAGTTCGAATGTCGTGGTCCTACAACCCCAGTATTGCCGTAACAACACTGGTTTGGGCTGTTCCAATTTCGCTCGCCGCTACTATCGGAATCACTTTTGTTTTCTCTTCCTCCGGGTACTTAGATGTTTCAGTTCTCCGGGTTTACCTCCTTGCGGATACTATATCTTCAATATAGTGGGTTGCCCCATTCGGAAATCTTCGGATCAAAGGGTATGTGCCCCTCCCCGAAGCTTATCGCAGCTTATCACGTCCTTCATCGTCTCTGAGAGCCTAGGCATTCCCCATACGCTCTTAATTTGCTTATTGTACTTTTTTGCTCTTTAATGAGTATTCAATTTGCTTCATATACTATAAATAGCACACAAAGACTTTTACTTTAATTTGCTTTTCTCGTATTCTTAATATCAATATGTCAATGAACGTTTTTCTCGTCAAACAATACAAAATCGATGAAAACAAAAACTAATTTACTGTGTAGTATCCTTGGTTGTTCTGTAATCTATCAATTCCTGTATCTAAAAGAATTGTTGAGTATATCGGAATCGAACCGATAGTCTTTCTACCCGAAGGTAAAATGCCTTAGTCCCATACTATGACTAAAACTCTATTTCAATATGTAATGAACGTACACCTTATAAATAAGATGTGATCCTAATTGCTTAGGAAAAAATGGTGGAGAATATCGGAGTCGAACCGATGACCTCCTGCGTGCAAGGCAGGCGCTCTAGCCAGCTGAGCTAATCCCCCATTTTTGTTTAAATCTAAAAAATTAGAATTTAAATCTCGAATGACGAAGTAAATCCCAACATCTAAAATTTCCTTTATTTAAGTAGTCTCAGGCAGACTCGAACTGCCGACCTCTACATTATCAGTGTAGCGCTCTAACCAGCTGAGCTATGAGACTTTCTCAGTCCTTAGTTTTCAGTATTCAGTAATCAGTTTTGATATACTGATACGAACTCTTTAGACTTATATTATAAAATTGACAGCTAAACCAAGCTAAAACTACCTTCGATATTAAAAGGTACTTTCGTCGTACTTACTAGGACTATAATTTAATATAATCTAGCTCTAGAAAGGAGGTGTTCCAGCCGCACCTTCCGGTACGGCTACCTTGTTACGACTTAGCCCTAGTTACCAGTTTTACCCTAGGCGGCTCCTTGCGGTGACCGACTTCAGGTACCCCCAGCTTCCATGGCTTGACGGGCGGTGTGTACAAGGCCCGGGAACGTATTCACCGGATCATGGCTGATATCCGATTACTAGCGATTCCAGCTTCACGGAGTCGAGTTGCAGACTCCGATCCGAACTGAGATAGGTTTTGTAGATTCGCTCCTGCTCGCGCAGTGGCTGCTCTCTGTACCTACCATTGTAGCACGTGTGTGGCCCAGGACGTAAGGGCCGTGATGATTTGACGTCATCCCCACCTTCCTCACAGTTTGCACTGGCAGTCTTGTTAGAGTTCCCGACATGACTCGCTGGCAACTAACAACAGGGGTTGCGCTCGTTATAGGACTTAACCTGACACCTCACGGCACGAGCTGACGACAACCATGCAGCACCTTGTAATCTGTCCGAAGAAAAGCATGTTTCCACGCCTGTCAGACTACATTTAAGCCCTGGTAAGGTTCCTCGCGTATCATCGAATTAAACCACATGCTCCACCGCTTGTGCGGGCCCCCGTCAATTCCTTTGAGTTTCATTCTTGCGAACGTACTCCCCAGGTGGGATACTTATCACTTTCGCTTAGCCACTCAGATAAATCCGAACAGCTAGTATCCATCGTTTACGGCGTGGACTACCAGGGTATCTAATCCTGTTCGCTCCCCACGCTTTCGTCCCTCAGCGTCAATATATTATTAGTGATCTGCCTTCGCAATTGGTATTCTAAGTAATATCTATGCATTTCACCGCTACACTACTTATTCTAACCACTTCATAATAATTCAAGACTACCAGTTTCAAAGGCAATTTTACAGTTGAGCTGCAAACTTTCACCTCTGACTTAATAGCCCGCCTACGGACCCTTTAAACCCAATGATTCCGGATAACGCTTGGACCCTCCGTATTACCGCGGCTGCTGGCACGGAGTTAGCCGGTCCTTATTCTTGTAGTACCGTCAAGCTCTCACACGTGAGAGTGTTTCTTCCTACATAAAAGCAGTTTACAACCCATAGGGCCGTCATCCTGCACGCGGCATGGCTGGATCAGAGTTGCCTCCATTGTCCAATATTCCTCACTGCTGCCTCCCGTAGGAGTCTGGTCCGTGTCTCAGTACCAGTGTGGGGGATCCCCCTCTCAGGGCCCCTACCTATCGAAGTCTTGGTGAGCCGTTACCTCACCAACAAACTAATAGGACGCATAGTCATCTTGTACCGTAACCTTTAAAGTATAAATGATGCCATAAATACTTACTATAGGGTATTAATCTTCGTTTCCAAAGGCTATCCCCTAGTACAAGGTAGATTCTATACGCGTTACGCACCCGTGCGCCGGTCGTCAGCAAGTAGCAAGCTACCTCTGTTACCCCTCGACTTGCATGTGTTAAGCCTGCCGCTAGCGTTCATCCTGAGCCAGGATCAAACTCTTCATTGTAAAATCTTAAATAAAATTTAATACAACCAAAAGCCCTCTCAAAAAAATTTCTCAGGTATTTTTTAACTTAGTTTAGTTTCTTTGTAAGAAAATGACCGTTTCCAATCAAATTCATACGCTGTCAATTTCAATATCTCAATGAACTTATTTTACTTTTGTGCGCTTTTATAACTCGTGTTTTTGATTCACTCATTCTTTTGGCGGCTGCAAATGTACAACAGTTTTTTAAACCTACAATACTTTTGAAAAAATATTTAATAAAAATTTAAAGAACGTTGTTGGCTTAGCAATCTTACTGTTATTTCGTTTTGTAAGCGGCTGCAAATATACATCTGTTTATTTTAGCGCTCCAAACAAAAACAAGCTTTTTTTTTGTTTTTTTTATGATTGTTTTTTAAATCATTGAAACAGCATAGATTAGGGTATAAAAAAAATAAGGGCCCTATTATACCTTAATATATGTATGGTTTAAACACCCTAGAGAGAAAAACAGGTAAAACCCCCGTTAATAGAGGGTAATCAAAAGGCATAGACTACTAAGTTTTTAATAAAAACACGTCAAATTTCGCCTTAAAAAAAGTAAAAAGAGATTCGTTTCTAAAAAAAGACAGATCAAAGGCTAGCCTTTTAAAACAAAACAAACATGGGCGCCCCTTTTTCAT
>Ga0209601_1002487_pt1 | contig 11316 bp, 8 predicted proteins | sample COGITO_mtgs_1104_4_FD_184796 | JGI IMG/M metagenome (GOLD analysis project Ga0209601, IMG submission 184796) | Pelagic marine microbial communities from North Sea - COGITO_mtgs_110426 (SPAdes) (version 2) | ecosystem: Environmental > Aquatic > Marine > Epipelagic ...
CGTAGCCGAATCCTTATCTTCTACTTCAGGCGGTCGCTCCAACAAACTAAACATCTCACTCATATCTACTAAAGCTTGGCGAATTTCACGATATACAAAGCCTAAAAAATTAAGTGGCATCATCACTTGCATGATATAGGCATTGACCGCAACAAATCCGCCTACACTCGCCCGGCCGGCAGCTACATCTTGCGCCGACATAATCATTACTGCCACCATTGCCGTGTTGATTATTAATGACTGACCGATATTAATAAAACCTAGGGAATAAGAAGTTTTAATTGCCGCAGCTTCGTAGCCTTCCATCGCAGCATCATAGCGGCCTGCTTCACGCATTTCAGCACCAAAATATTTGACAGTTTCGAAATTTAACAAACTATCAATAGCTTTTTGGTTTGCATCTTTATCTTGATCATTCATAACTTTGCGGATTTTTACCCTCCACTCAGTTACCACTGCGGTAAAGAGGACGTAAGCGACAACTGCTAAAGCAATGACACCTAAATACCTGACATTGAATAATGTGGCCAAGGCAATGGAAATAAGGATAAGCTGAAGAGCCAAGGGGCCAATTGAAAAAAGCAAAAACCGTAAGAGAAACGAGACACCTTTTACGCCCCGCTCCATCACGCGACTTAGCCCTCCTGTCTGGCGACTGAGATGGTAACGCAATGACATGTTATGAATGTGTTGAAACGTCTCTAAACCTACTTTCCGTAGGGCACGCTGTCCAACCTTAGCAAAAACTATATCGCGCAATTGCTGAAATGCACTTTCTAGAATTCGGGACAGACCGTAAGCTACAGTGAGCCCAATAGCACCAAGCATGAGGATTTGGCTGGGTCCTCCGTCACCAGAAAGATTATCAACCGCGGCACCCATTATCATTGGCGTGGCGACTGCCACTAATTTAGCCATTACCAAGCTAACCAACGCAATTATGACCCGCCACTTCACCCAAGCTTGACCTTTTGGCCACAAATAAGGCAGCACCCGGGCAATTACGCGAATTTCGACCTTCCGGTCATGCTGATTTTCTGGGTGATCAATGCTTTTCATTACGATAGTTTACTTAGGTCAATAATTGACAAATGTAAGGCCTAATTAATCTGGAATTTCGAATACCTGCCCAGGGTATATCAGATCGGGGTCCCTAATCCGTTCTTTATTAGCCTCAAAAACTTTATGATATTCAATGCCAGAACCATATCGTTCCTTGGCAATTGCCCAGAGCGTTGAACCAGGCTGAACCGTTTTAATCCTAAACTCAATTGAGAGCTTGGGTACTTCAACCCGTCCAGAAATGGGCTGAGGCTTTTCGTCTATACTAATCACATTTGATACAACTTCATTTGACTTTAGGGTTGAAGTTGAAGCCTCAAGACCCACAACTTGGTCCTGAACCTTAACCTTATTTTGAGTAATTGCAGAATTTATCTTAACTTTCTCGCTACCTTCTTTAGATGCCTCAGTAGTCAAAGCTACAAGCTCGTCAGGCTTCTCGCGTTTAAATGGGATTTCCACCCGCGAGAGCACTTCGCCCGTTTCAGATATTTCATCTACACGCAATTTATAAATTCCAGCTTTTATGTCTAGAAAATCAGCTTTCCAATATCCATCTTTTTTAATTTTTGACGTAGCTATAAGCTTATTATCAATATAAATACGTACAAACCCTGTTCCAGCGGCGCGGCCTCCAATAGAAACCTGGCCCTCTAAGTCATAAGAAATAGTATCGATGGAAACAGCCGTAGTGGAGCTAGTTCCAATCTGGTCTTGAACTACTCGGATGCCATTTTCATCAGCAACAATAACTGCTGGTGCCAGAGGAACTTCATCAGTTTTCAAATCTGTTTCTTCCACAACTGAGTTCGATGCATCAGCCGTATCGGATACAGTAGTCTCTGGCGGCAAAGTCACAAACGTAACCCCTTCCGAAATAATTGGCCCACTTCCATTCTTTGGGAAAAGCCATAGCTGAAGAGCTTGCGGTTCTGGTTTGCGTGGCAACTGGGCTAATATCGCAAATTTTCCATTACCATTTAAATCTGCTCGCGCGTCAGGAAACTCGCGGCCATCAAGGCTGAGAACAACATATCCAAAACCTTCCGCTAAGCCATATACAACCAATGACCCATCTGCGTCGAGGCGAGTTCCATCAAATTCTGGAGCTGATACCTGCTGAGGTTCTGGTTCGGCGGTATCAACTATGTCTGTCTCTGTCTGTATCACAGTCGGAGGTTCTGGTTCAGCAGTATCAACTATGTCTGTCTCTATCTGTATCACAGTCGGAGGTTCTGGTTCAGCAGTATCAACTATGTCTGTCTCTATCTGTATCACAGTCGGAGGTTCTGGTTCAGCAGTATCAACTATGTCTGTATCTGTCTGTGTTGCAGTCAACGTTTCAGTATTTACCGCCTCCTCTGAGGGAGTTTCTTGTTCAGGCTCTTCAACGACTTCGTTAGGCACAACAATCTCTGTTGGAGACCGATCAGGCTGTATTTGTTCTCTTATTTGTGGATAAAACCACCAAACAACAGCGGCAAAAATCAACACCCCCCAGATAACTGAGTATATTTTTTCTCTGCCATCAGCTTGGCTATCGTCCGAGTTACTCATTTAATTCCATTCCCCAATCGATAGCGCCATGGTATCAGGCAGAGAACACCTGTCCAGCAAGAACTGAGGGATTTATCAATGACCCAATCAATTTGTGTATTTTGCGGAGCAAGAATGGGGAATGATCCCATCTTCAGTGAAGCCGCTAAGGAGCTTGGCGAAATAATTGTAAAAATTCATGGCGATTAGTTTATGGAGCTGGACGTTCCGGTCTAATGGGTACAGTGGCCAGGGCCGTTAAAAAAGAGGGGGGAACCACTTTTGGGGTAATTCCAGAGCATTTAATAGAGAGTGAAAAAGTAGACCAGGACACTGAAGGTTTAATAATAACCGATAATATGCATAGCCGAAAGAAATTGATGTTTGTTAATAGCGACGCTGTGGTTCTGCTACCTGGTGGGGCCGGTTCAATGGAAGAGTTTTTTGAGATTCTGACTTGGTCACAGCTAAATCTGCATAAGAAGTCAATAATAATAGCAAATATAGCAGACTATTGGCACCCAATGCTAAATTTAATCGATCATGCAATTAGATCTGGGTTTGCAAATAAAAACCTAAGAAATCGTTTTCAGGTAGCCAAGGATTCAAATCAAATTGAAGCTTTGTTGCGATCTGCACTGAACACGGCCCACGTGTAAAATACTAATGCAACCCAGATCAGGGCAATAGCTACCAAATGCCATCCGGTTAAAATCTCTCCAAGCAAAACGACTGCACAGAAAAATTGTAAAATTGGATTTAAATATTGAATTAATCCAACCGTAGCCAGGCGTACTATTTGGGTAGAATAGGTCATCAACATAAGTGGACCTGCGGTGATTATGCCTGAAAACATTAACAAGCCTAACGTGGCTGCGTCTGGCATGCGTCCAAGCCATAACAGATAAGCAATCGCCAGAGGCAATAGTAGGATCACCTCAAGCGTCACTGATACAACCGAGTCCACCTCAATAATTCGCTTCAGCAGCCCATAAATACCAAAGGTTACAGAGATAACGACAGCTAGCCAAGGTGGCGAACCAAATCCAAAAGTCAGAACTAAGACTGCGCTTACAGCAAGCAAAACCGACAACCATTGTAGACCCGATAAAGTTTCGCGAAATACCACCAGCCCTAAGAGCACCATGACTAGCGGAAAAATATAATATCCAAGAGACGACTCAGTTACTCGTCCAGCTCCAACAGAAAAAATAAATACATACCAATTTATTCCAATCATCACGCCAGCCAAAAAAATTAAACTTAATGTTTTGGGTGACTTAAGCGTACGGAAAGTTTCGTGATGCCTACCTGTCAACCGAATAACAAAAACGAATGTGATAACAGACCAAAGCGTGCGATGAGCAAGAATTTCTTCTGGGCTTAGATGTGTTAAGTAGGAATAATAGAACGGAGAGAAGCCCCATATAAAACAGGCCAGTAGCATCGCTAAAACGCCCTTAACTGATCGTGTCATAATGTCCAACCAATCACAATTCAGTTTAAATCGTAGGGCCTAATAATCAACAGAAAGGCCCGCTGAGAATTCCCTGCGGGCCTTGAAATAATTTAATTACATTTTTACCACTACATGCGACTTGCCACATTTTCCCAATTTACCAAATTATCCAAAAAGTTGGACAAATAAACCGGACGCTTATTACGGAAATCGATATAGTAGGAGTGCTCCCAAACGTCACAGCCTAAAAGAGCGGTCTGTCCAAAACAAAGAGGATTAACACCATTTTCAGTCTTAGTAACAGCTAACGATCCATCAGCATTTTTGACCAACCAGCACCATCCCGAACCAAACTGACCAACACCCGCTGCAGAAAACGACTTTTTAAACTCATCTATAGAACCAAAATTATCTATTAAGGCTTTTTCGAGTGAACCAGGCATTTTATTATCACCCGGCCCCATCATCTCCCAAAATTGGTTATGGTTCCAAAGTTGGCTAATGTTGTTGAAAATACCATTTTGAGCGACCGCTGATACATCATAAGTACCAATAATGATTTCCTCGAGGGACTTTCCATCCCACTGGGTTCCGGAAATTGCTGCATTTCCATTAGTCACATAAGCATTATGATGTAAGTCATGATGAAATTCCATAGTTTCAGCAGACATGCCCTTCGCGGCTAAGGCGTCGTGGGCATAAGGGAGATCAGGAAGTGTGAAAGCCATAATAGCAATCCTTTCAACGTTAATGTATAATATGTTTCTTATTATAGGAGGTAATCTGCCGGAACAAAATGGCCATTACTAAAATAACTAAAATTGCGATATTAAGAAAGTTAAAATACTCGAGCGTCCTGCCTAGCTGCATCGCACAATAAAGAAAACATGTATTGCTGTACCGAACGAAAACAAATTAAAATTATCTTATCTTCACCGACCCTGAAGACTGCGCCCGCTACCTGCGCAAATCTGGTTCGTGTAAAGCTACCCACCTTAAATTTTGCTGGATGGAAATCCATTGGCGCTAACTTCGCTAACACCTCTGGGACTTTCGTTCCTGTAAGTGTAAAGACTGCACGAGAATCCGAAACGTCTGAAAGCAGAGCATGCTGACCGACTAATGCTTTTTGTAAGTCAGCATAGATAGAGCCAGAAGTTGGCCCAGGCACAGTTATCAAAAGCTCATCAGGTGACATCCACGCCACAGATTTACCAGCGTATGTGTCGCAAAATCCACGCTTAGGAATAGGGCCACCTAAAACTGATTTTATAGCTGTCTTTACTTTTGTTGATGACAAAGTCGCCCGCAATGTAAACATGTGTTGTCCAAAACTCTGGCTAACCTTTACGTAACCTTCAAAACTACTATCCAACATTCTGTTTCTCTCCTTCTGGATCAAAAAATATAGGACTGACAATTTTTGCTTCTACCGGTGAAGTTCCAATTTTTGTAAAAGAAATTACTTCACCCACCCGACTAGGACCATTGTGTACAAGACCCATCGCGATACCCTTCTTTAAGGTCGGCGAGTAATATGTTGAAGTAATTCTACCCTGAGTATTTGTCTGCCCATTAGCATTTTTTCCAGATGCAATTGCATAAGCTCCATCTTCCAGAACAGAACCATCTAGGGTCTCAAGCCCCACAAGCTGCCACCGGTTATCATTGTCCATGAATGAACGTTGTTGTGCCCGTTTTCCCAGAAAATCATCTTTTTTCTTCGATACAGCCCAGCTTAAACCTAAATCCTGAGGAATAACCGTACCATCTGTCTCGTCTCCAATCATTATGAAGCCTTTTTCAGCCCGCATTACGTGAAGACATTCTGTGCCATAAGGCATGGCTCCAAATTCAGCACCCGCATCAATAAGCATTTTCCAAAACTGTAAGCCTTGGTTGGCTGGTAAAGCTATTTCATAAGACAGTTCGCCAGAGAATGAGATCCGATAAGCACGGCAAGAAATTCCACCAATATTTCCATCTGCCCAAGCCATAAATGGCAACGCCTCAGGTGAAACATCCATCCCCCCCAATTTTTCTATTACTTTCCGAGAATTTGGTCCAACAATTGCAATCTGCGCCAGTTGTTCTGTTAGATTAATCGTCCATACCTTCCAATTCCACCACTCAGTTTGAAGCCACTCCTCCATGTGAGCGTGAATACGATCAGCACCACCGGACGTGGTATGACAAAGCCAAGTGCCATCATCAATACGCGCAACGACACCATCGTCAGATAAAAATCCATTTTCAGAACACATCAAGCCGTAACGACAGCGTCCAACTTTAAGATTGGACATCATGTTTGTATACATCATGTCTAAAAATTTTCCCGCGTCAGGACCTTTAACAATGATCTTACCAAGAGTAGACGCATCCAAAAATCCAAGGTTTTTGCGAGTGTTCAAAACCTCACGATTTACTGATTGTTTGGTTGTTTCGCCCGGCTGAACATATGCATACACCCGCCGCCAGCCAGCTACTGGTTCCCAATCTGCTCCATTGCTTTCATGCCAATCGTGCATTGGAGTTTTGCGAATAGGTTGAAAAAATTCTGCACGCGCTTCCCCTGCTAAAGAGGCCATCGATATGGGCGTGTAGGGAGGCCGGAAAGTAGTAGTTCCAACATCTGGAATATCCATATTAAGAGATTTAGAAAGTACTGCTAATCCATTTATATTACTCAATTTTCCTTGATCTGTTGCCATGCCAAGGGTAGTATAGCGCTTTGTATGCTCTACACTCTCAAAGCCCTCTTGCGCCGCTAATTGAACGTCGATAACTTTCACATCATTCTGAAAATCAAGCCAAGATTTGGATCGCAAACCATAGTTGGCTCCTTGTGGCATCAACCAGACAGGCAGCATCGGAAATTCGACAGAATTATTACAATGTGCCGCTTTTAATTTCTTAGTTTTGCCGCCTGCAGCGACTGCTGCCACTGAGCCCTGCTCATTGGCATCAATCAAGACCGCAGCGCTGCCTAAATGACCATTGGCAACGCCAACAACTCGAACCATACCCTCTCCATCAACTCCCAAAGGTGGATGCTTTGGGTCTGGACAAAACATTGCTTTGCTTGAGTCCCAAAAAAGTTTGCCACCACAGTGCGACCACAAGTGTACCACTGGAGACCAGCCACCTGACATTGCAACTACATCACAGGATATTTCTTCCAGCTCCGCGCCCTCACCAGCTTGAGAGCAGATACTCACGCCGGTAACACGCTTGCCACCTTTTACCTTAGCTATACCACGCCCAGTCTCAACCCTGATACCAGCGGCGATAGCCTGGTCCATCAATATCCCCCCACCCTTTGGCCGGGCATCTATTATTAGAGGTATGTCTAGGCCAGCATCTTTTAAAACTATGGCGGTACGATAGGCGTCATCATTGTTTGTGACAATAACAGTACGATCACCAGGGGAAACTCCATAATTTACCACATAATCGCGCACAGCGGCGGCAAGCATAACACCAGGAATATCATTCCCAGCAAAAGACAAAGGCCGCTCAATGGCACCAGTAGCCACAATAATTTGTTTACACCTAATTCGCCATAAACGGTGGCGTGGACGACTATCGCCAGGCGTATGATCTGAAATACGCTCATAACCAAGAGCATAGCCATGATCGTATACTCCAGATCCTTGAGTGCGGTTCCGAATAACGACGTTATCCATGACCGAAAGCTCAGACAAAGCCCCTTTTATCCATTCTTCTGCAGCAATGTTATCAATCACGACACCATCAACGACGGCACGACCACCCCAGTGGGCTGTTTGCTCAACCAACATCACACGCACTCCCGAAGCCGCAGCAGATTTAGCAGCTTGGATTCCGGCTATGCCACCACCAACGACCAAAACTTCGCAGTGGTGATAGTAATGCTCATATTTGTCTAAATCACGGTCTTTAGGCGCTTTACCAAGTCCAGCAGATTTTCGAATGAAAGGTTCATAAATGTGTTTCCAAAATGATCTTGGATGGATAAACATTTTATAATAAAAACCCGCCGGTAAAAACTGCGAAAGTTTAGAATTAATAGCTCCAACATCAAATTCTAAAGACGGGAAATGATTTTGTGAGACTGCCACCATACCATCAAACGTTTCAGTAGTTGTTGCCCGAGCATTTGGTTCAAAGGATCCACCCTCGCCCAAATTAATAAGAGCATTTGGTTCTTCTGCTCCAGAAGCAACTATCCCCCTAGGCCGATGGTATTTAAAGGATCTTCCCACTAGAATTTGATCGTTTGCGAGAAGCGATGCCGCTAAACTATCACCCTCATAACCAATCATTTTTTTACTGTTAAACAGAAAATTTATTGGCTTCCTTCTATCTATAAGACGGCCGTTATTGGCTAAACGAGTACTCATTCAGACCCCCTATAAAGACTTTCGCAATCAAAAGCCTGCACATCCGATATTTCGTTAACCGGCAACGTCACGAGAAAGCTCTCCAGGACCAACCAGGTCTCTTAACAGTAATTAAATCTTTGATACTCTGTGGAGGTTCCAATGTTTGAGCTTCATAAGTCCCAAAAACCTCAAGTGTGAGTGTACAACGCGCGGCATGAAACCATTTTCCGCAGCCTGAGGAGCAACGCCAACGTTCGAAATGCAGACCCTTAGGATTAGCTCTTCCAAATAGGTATTCCTCAAAATCCTGATCAGACGAACCCGGACCAAAACGTTTGATATGCGCCTCTCCACCAGCAGAAAGCTCTGTTTCGTCTTTATTCATGCCACAATAGGGACAATTCAGCATTAGCATACGATCTCTCCCAAAAGAAATGCGCGTAGGGCAAGGAGCGCGAATTTAAAATTTGGAAAATAGTAATATATGAAAGAAAAAAACCTCATTAATGCGCCACTCCTGCCGCAACACTTTCATCTACGAAACGCCCTGCAGAAAAACGATCAAGGCCAAATTCAGCCGTTAGAGGACTTTCCCCCTTGGCCATAAGTTCAGCAAAAGCCCAACCTGAGCCTGGAATAGCCTTAAAACCGCCAGTGCCCCAACCACAGTTAATAAAAGTTTGACCTAGTGGAGTTTTACTAAGAATTGGGGATCTATCTCCTGTTACGTCAACTATCCCACCCCAATGGCGCAACATTTTCAGACGCGAAATCATTGGGAAGGTTTCAATCAACGCGCGCACTGTCTCCTCAAGATGATGAAATGATCCCCTTTGAGTGTACGCGTTATACCCATCGGTCCCGCCGCCAATCACCATTTCTCCCTTATCGGATTGGCTCATGTAACCATGAACAGTGTTCGCCATAACCACTACGTCCATGCAAGGTTTTATCGGTTCGCTTACCAGCGCCTGAAGCGGCACAGACTCAATAGGCAAATGGAAACCAGCCATTTCAGCTACAACTGAAGCATGCCCCGCAACCACCATACCAAGTTTCTTACATTCAATATGCCCACGCGACGTCTCAACACCTGTGACGTTGCCTGCTTCTTGTGTGACGCCAATAACTTCAGTTTTTTGCAAAATATGCATTCCCATTTCAGAGCAAGCACGAGCATAGCCCCAGGCAACTGCATCATGACGAGCCGAGCCCGCTCGAGATTGCCAAAGAGCTCCTAATACAGGATAACGGGGGCCATCAACATTCATAATTGGGCAAAGTTGCTTTATCCGTTCAGGACCAATAAATTCTGTTTTTACTCCCTGCAAACTATTAGCGTGCGCGGTCCTTTGATAACCACGCATCTCATGTTGTGTTTGAGCAAGCATCATACAACCACGAGGGCTGAACATAACATTGTAATTAAGTTCCTGACTTAGGTTTTCATATAAGGAACGAGATTTCTCATAAATTGCCGCTGACGGATCCTGCAAATAATTTGACCTAATTATGGTCGTATTTCGCCCAGTATTCCCACCGCCGAGCCAGCCCTTTTCGATGACAGCTACATTGGTAATCCCAAAGTTTTTACCAAGATAATATGCGGTTGCTAGCCCATGTCCACCGGCACCAATAATAATCACTTCATAAGATTTTTTCGGCTGTGGGTTTGCCCAAGTACGGCTCCAACCACTATGTTGACGCATAGCTTCGCGGGCTATTGCAAAAACTGAAAATCGTTTCATAACAGAATCTCTCTTAGGCGGACACTGTCGTTATCTCTGATCAACCATACTTTTCACAACCCATGAGCGCCATAGTTTGAAATCATTGCGACATATATAAAAGCTATGTAGAGCGTACCTAGTTTATGTCATTATTTTTGCCTACCTGCCCAACGCTTAAGGATATTTATGATAATTGCTGCTCTATTTTTGTTTATAGCGTTGCTACTGATTGGCACGTTGTTGCATCGCAGGGTGCTTAATACAAAAATACATTTCACAGGTGATGTAGAAATCTATTCAGAACACATGCGCGGTCTAGAGGCCGATCGCAATAAAGGTCTTGTAGCAGATGATGAGTTTCAAGCTATGCGCGCGGAAATTGGCAGACGCATGATCTCAGCATCCCGAACGCACTTACCAAAAGAAATTCACTATAAAAGTCAAAATAAGTGGGCTTTGCCCGGCATTATTATGACGGCATTCCTTTTGGGCTCAATAATTTATAGTCAAATTGGCACTCCAGGACAACCAGACTTCCCAATAGAACGTCGGTATGCTCAATCAGATGCCTTGCGCGCGAATAGTCTCAGCCAGCTTGACGCTGAGGCACTAGCTCCAACCAATTTAGTCACTCAAGATACTGCATACATTAATTTAGTAAAAGATCTTCGGAATGCGCTAAAACTAAGGCCAGACGACATTCAGGGCCTTGAACTTCTGGCAAAGTCTGAAAGCCGCATAAAAAATTATTCTGCAGCTCATATTGCTCAAAAAAATATTTTACAATTGAAGGGCGTTAAAGCGACAGCGGTCGAATGGTATGCTTATGCAGACTTGTTAATCATGGCAGCCGACGGCTATATCTCAACAGTGGCCGAAGAAGCCCTAAGACAAGCGTTAATGCTTAACCCAGAAAATAAATTAGCTTTATTTAGAATGGGAATATATTTTGATCAAATTGGCCGGCCAGATCGTACATTTGCTCTGTGGCGAAAATTGTTGGAGTCTGGTCCTGAGAGCGCGCCATACATTCCATTAATCCGTAGAACTATCGAAGATTTAGCATTAGTAGCTGGCGTAAATTACGAGCCCATAGAACCGAAAGGCCCCACAACAGACGATATTTCAAACGCGCTGGAGCTAACAGACAAAGAACGGCAAACCA
>Ga0209601_1002491_pt1 | contig 11301 bp, 8 predicted proteins | sample COGITO_mtgs_1104_4_FD_184796 | JGI IMG/M metagenome (GOLD analysis project Ga0209601, IMG submission 184796) | Pelagic marine microbial communities from North Sea - COGITO_mtgs_110426 (SPAdes) (version 2) | ecosystem: Environmental > Aquatic > Marine > Epipelagic ...
GGGGACCCTGGAGGGTCACTCAGAATCCGTGTGCATAGGTCGCAACAGATGTGCGACCTATACCAATCACGTAATCACGACTCGCAATCACATATGTAAATTAGCCGGTTGTGGAGCCAAGGGTCCAACCCTGGTGGTGGCTGGCTACTTCGGGAGCCGATACGCGGTTTCTAGCGCAAGGTGTAAGCCTCCAACTTGAAAAGCGATATGCCTACATGCGTTCGACTTGAGCGCTGCAGCAACCATACATTGGAGATACGCTTTCATCGCGTCCTCGCCATCTGTTTCCGTTGGGACGGTAGCTAGAAATATACTATGTTGTGCAAGCTCGGCTCTACTCAGCCAGATCGTAGCTTCGTCGAGCTTGTAAACTTCTTTGATATGACCACGCGGCCAGCGCGTAGTGCAGGTCACAACATGCTCCCCCCTTTGCATATTGCTATGTAAACTTTTGTATACCGATTGGGCTGGGCGTGCTACGACAGAATGAACCTCGAAGTCTACCACAGAAAGCTTGTCGACACTTTCCACAAGTGTGGAAAACCTTTTTTGTTTCCAAGTTGGACCACTCGCAGCGACCGCGCAAGCAGACTCCGTCAGCTTGACGACTGGCCCCAAAAAGTAGTCGATTGTAGAGCGACCGAGCCCAGGGTTGCCAATGGACCGCTCAAGCGCTCGGATACAAGCCATTGTTTTCAGGGCAGATCGCGCCGTAGCACCCCTTTCCACGACGTCTAACATATTTGGATGAAACGCATGGATCTCCTTGAGGGACCCCCATCGCTTTAACCGCCTTGGTCTCCCTAAAGCCACGCGTAGGTCGACACGACGACTTTCCGTTATTTTGTGGACCATTACGCTCTCATATTGCGTAGTCCTTTGCTGCAAACAGAGTAGCCTGTCTCGTTCCGCACGAGCCTTCTCAATACAAATGCCTGCCGCGACGGTGTCGACACCAAACGCATACATTAACGTATCCCTGCTAGCAACCGCGTCGTTTGGCCACAACCAAAGAAAATGTGTGGACACATCAGACGGTTCGCTCCAAGCGACCACCTTTGTGAAATCACTCAAACGACTTAACATATCGCAGCCGATTGGCCACGCGTCGTGAAACCTCACCACGGCAGCCAGTACGTCCCTTTCCTTCTCAGAGCACCAGTCAGCAGAGATGCATTTAGATCCGGCTGCAAATTCGCTTCCTTCAAGACAAATTATATGCTTGGCCTGGCACTTTGTGTGAGCAAAGGCAAACGACACTGGTGCGATTGGAATTACGGCATCGTTACACTTCGTCTGTGTTACAGACATTTGCTCCGAACAGAGAACGCATCTGCGCTTAAGCATCGCACGGTATGTGATTTCGCTGTATTTGCTCGCAAGCCACGCAGACCCCCCAAAGAGACGCGAAAAGCCAACCCCCATTGCACCATCCAACATCTTGCGCGTGTTGTACATCCTCGAGTAGATAATATCTTGTCTTGAATTATCCAGAACCGCCTTCAGGTATTCCGATTTTACGTTTTCATACTCAGCAGACCACATTTCCATAGCAGATTTCACTGAGGATTGGAACCCTTTCGATATCTGTGCGTACGCTCCTAACGTATGTCGAGAATCATGCTTTCCAATCACGGCGGCGACGAGCAGGTCTGGGAGATCGGAGCATTCGAAAACAGAACTCTTTGTTCTTGCGAACACAAATAACTTCGAGGAAGGGGATCTCATTTCGAGTTTCGTTGTTTTCGTGTTTGCCGACGGGTGTGGGTGCAAGATATTCTTTGCGGACTAATAACGAATCCGCTAAAGGTGTTCACAAAGCAAACACACGTCCAAGAAACACAAACACTGAAACCAGGATGGCGCTGGGCTCGTCGTGTGAAGCCTCTACCGTTGCGTCTACCGAGCAGACGGGCGGGAACTATGCACACGCTGTACACGCGTTGGTGAAGCTGGACGATGGATGTGAAGATGCTCTACACGCGTTCATCGATGAATTCTGGACACTGTATACTGAAGATACAAGGCACCTCACCAAAATCGATTCGTTGTTCCCCCAATCTAAATCGGGTCGTCGTCGCTCAGATGACTTCCGAATGGATACAGTCCCAGCCAAAAGGAAGCGAGATCAAGTAAATTGCAGTGGCGATGTTTTAACCTGGACCATGGAGAAAGTTCTGGAGACTGACCCGTGGGCTAAATCGGGGCGTCGTCGCTCAGATAACTTCCGAATGTATACAGTCCCAACCAAAAGAAAGCGAGATCAAGTCAATTGCAGTGGCGATGTTTTAACCTGGACCATGGAGAAAGTTCTGGAGACTGACCCGTGGGGTCAAGGACATAGAAGGTGCTTGAACCCTCATGAAGAAAGCACACACACGGTTTATAAGTAATCTGGTTAGATCCCGCCGTTCGGGCATCTCCGTGATTTCTAATTCTATCATATCAGGTAATCTCAATTTCCACGTGTAACAGTCCGCCCGGAGGGTCGGGTCTTCTCGGGTACTTTTTTAGCAGTTCATTTAAGTCTAGGAATGGCAGAGTCTCAAGCTTCTTCATTCCCTCCTCGATCTTCATGTCAGCGCGGTTAAAGAATGCATCGTTCTTGTATCGGCCCTCTGGAACCCAATGGTGCGGTGAAAGACCCAAATACATCCTTACCCCAGCGCCTAGTAACACTCGAAAGGCCAGTTTAATGAAGTCAGCCTGTATTGCTGGCCACGTAAACGAGTTTCCCCATTTGGCCCGCTGTCCTTTGTAATAAGCAGTATCTGCTCGTTTCGCCCAGTCCAGGAGGCAGTCGATTATGAAGCCTGCCACATTGTCTTCTCCGCCTATCATCACACGATCCTCGATGAAAGGAATTGATTTGTGCAGTGACGTAGGCACACCTTTTGCTTCTTGATCCACGGCGAAAAGGAAATAGAACGCCCTGTCGAGCACCAAGCGCTTGTAGTTTGAATCGCCAATTTCTTTGCTGATGATCGCTGGGTCTGAAAAGGCCCACCCTTCCGTCGTAGCAGCATCCAAGGGACGCTCGTATAAGTTCGTCCCGCCTCGCAGTATAAGCAGATATCTCTTTGCTTAATCCCGACACATTTTTGGCTCCGAAAGCGATCGTAAACGCGTCTAAATAGACACCGTTCGGTGCTTGAACTACATCCACTACTGTCGCAAATACCTCGGCAGCTAATTCACCAGGCACACCAATGCATGCATTGGCCATGGCACGATTGAGACCTATGGTTAGGATTCTGTTAATATCCCGGCGGTTGGGCTTTCGGGTCTCATTAGGTCGAAATGACATCAAGATAGGAGGTGGTATTACCGATGTATACCGATGATTTCGTATTTGATATATATATACAGGTGTGATCAAGAGTAAACCCCCGCCATCCGACCTAGACCCATATGTAAGACACAAGATAAGCAAAGTGATGAACACCTACGGTGGCCCGGTCCAGAGGGGTCACCTTTTGGACATTAGTCAGAGTCTGACACCGAGGAGTCTGAAATGGAATCAGATTCGTTTTTATCACCGCGTACATGCAAATGCTTAGGGTGGAGAACCACGCCGCGTGGAACCGGGTGCCACCCGACCGAGGTCTGCGGACTCTCACTTGTTCGTTCGCGAACGGTACCGCGCTGGTCGACTTGTTCGTAGCCAGCAGGTAGAAACTCCCAGCTTCCGGTCGTCTTGGTAGACACCCGACCATCGGTGTCGTTCGGTATCCATTTCAGTGCTTTCTTCACAGCTGTGTCGGTGCGCACTACATCGCGAAGATCTTGTGGAAGCAAGTTGAATTTCGCAGGCGGGAGGTGGGCCGATGGTGAGCGTTCACGCATGCCCTCTGCACCAGACTGCAATCTGCGTTCACGAATAAGTTCCTGCTGTTCCTCGAGTGATAGTGGCTCCAGGAGGTCTGGGTTTGGTGGGATACTCGCTGACTGAGTAACGCCGCGTTCTCGACCCCAGCCGTGGGAAATCTCCTCCATGGGATGGTCTCCATCATCGTCGTGTCCTCCTACACAATTCAGACCGTTTCGAATCCACCGTTGTCCGGTTCGCACCAACTCCTCAGGTCTGTACTTAACTTTCTGCAGTAGCTCTTGTACCAGTATCTGAAACTGCGGATTGTCCTCAGGTTCGGGAAGATCAGCTGTCTCGCCGATGCATCCTTGGGATGTAGAATACACGAGAACCTCCTCGCCCTCGAGCGAACCAAAGTCTAAGCTGTCTAAACCAAAGCGGCGTCCCCACCCCTCCGATGGCACACTGCCTCTCCCGTCTACGTTGTCGCGATGGACAAGCTCGTAAACATCAGCTCTTGACATACCACGAGGAGATGTGGCAAACGGTTCATCAACCTTCGGGAAAGGCCAGTACTCAACTCTCGTAGCGTCAGCTGATAGACTGTTACAACGGTGATCAGTGGCAGTCTCATCTGCAGTTTGAAACTTCTGCACGACTCCGTAGTTTGGGAATGTGTTCCGATCAAAGGCTCTGAATGGAGTACGCAGTAGTTTACCGAATCCGAGAGAGCTTGCCAATTGCAGAAGTTTGCCGTACCGAGCTTGGTGATTCTGACGTGGCTGATCTAATAATGCTCGAAGGAGATCCCATTGGACACGGCCTGTCTGGTCGAGAATGCGCGGTGCGTCAGCCCCCGCGGAGGTAGAAATCCACGCGTCGTGATCACGAAACGCACTGAGTGCCTCTTCGCTGAGTTGTTCCCTCGACTTTCGGTCCGAGAGAAAGAGCTCGGCGTCTTCCTTCAGATCTATAAACACCGTCATCCACTGCTGCGGTAGTGGAGTATGAACAGAGACGAGATATGTGATGTCTTTCACCAACCTGTTTGGTGAAAGTTGACCAGCCCGGAAAACAGAGAGGAGACTGTGGTAGATACGACAAAGCCGCTCCGGTTCGAGAAGTCTTGTACTGAGGAGAGTAGACACAATCGGCCGTGGTGAACGCCCGGTTTGCCTTGTCTGAATATGTTCGCCACGCACAGTACACGCCGTCGCCTTTGCGAGTTCGCGTTCTGGGACCGCTTGGTTCAGATCGCCCCACCCATTTGGGTACTCGCACTCCGACTGTGAAATCGGAGCGAACGGGTGGGGGCCATGGCTGTAGGTAACCCACTGCTTGCACAAGTTAAGTTCAGCGTCGTCGAGCAAGCTGATGATCTTCAGGAGGCTATTCCGCGACGCTGCACAGTTGTCGTACATGTAATGCAAATTCAGAACACAGAGTTCATCTCCGAAGAATTGGCTTGGCACGAACGCGTGAGCCGAGGAGCGGCGCCAGCGTTCTCTCTTCACCTCCGCGTCTGATTGACGAAGAACGCCCGGTTTTAATTCGCCGTTGGCTGTCTCGAGCGCACCGCCTTGGCGCAACAACATCTCACTCCGCCGAATCTCGCCCATGATAGCTTCCGCTCCAAACTGCAACGCTGATAGGCGAGGCCAGGGATCACCCCTTCTCGTACTGCCGCTTGCAAAGTATGTGCATCCCGCAAACATCTCAGTGAGCGGCTCGTCGCGCAATAAGGAACCTCCGCCCATATCGATTCCAACCAGGAATCGCGTGAGTCTCCCCGCAGAAGTGCACAAGAAATGCCGAATGGACGGCTCGTATACCATACCAGGCTGGCAGTGGACTGTCATGACTGAGGCGGACCGACTCAACCTTGCATGTGTCTGGAATGCGAGTATCCATTCCTTGCAGGTGCGGATGATCTGTGATTGCGGATCGTGATTACGTGCTGCGTGCAGATCGAGCGTTTCACACGCGAGCTTGAACGCTTGATGAAACTTAGACTCCATGCTGATGCTAGGGGAGTAAACAACCAGAGCCGAGGATGGCGCGGTCGCATTTCTCTTCGCTGATGCACTGAGCGGCTTCGGCTTGAGTTTGCTCCTGGTCTTGCTCCGCTTGTCGAGAGCCGTTTTCACTTCTCCACGACACCAATCGATTGCGCTTGTCAGTTGCGCACTGAGCTCAGGTGGGCGCTGCACCTCGGCAAGTGAATTGAGATGTCTCAACACACCGAAGTACGACTTGCAATCCGCATCTGCGAGTGCATCTTCAGAAAATTGCTTCGCTCCTGTCCGCGCGACGCTTTGCATCTGCTTGACCTGGGAGGCGACGATGTCCCTCATCCCTTTGCAAAATAACTCTTCCTCTGTTGTGGCAGCGATATACGGTGTCGTGTCCGTCCCAATGCGCGATAGCTCCGCAAATTCGACAGTCTCTCTGTCGCCAGTGTCGCTCGTGCCCGCCAGCAACGATTTCCTCAGTTGCAGCTCCTGTCTCGCGAGCTGACTCATCGGTTCAATCGGAGTCAAGTCTGACGCAAGCGAAAGGGGTTCAAAATGGTCAATCCAAGCAGTCTTGGAAACTAACGCGTATTCCTCTAACGCCAACTGTCGCTCCCGCTCCACCACCGATGAGACGGAAAGGAGGTCTCTGCGTAAACATTCTTCTGTTTTATACAAGCGCACCCCATTTCCGAACATTGAAGGCAACGGGTGCGTCTCCAATAATCCCCAGACCAATGGAAAGTGCCATAGTACGTGCGGAAGGGCAAGGAACCGTGTCGTCAACTGCATTTGGATCGACTGCAGCCTCCCATATCGCTTGTACTCGCTCAAGCCGTCGTCTGGGTGTTGCATAGATAAGGAGCCCTCCTCTACTTCTCTTCTGCCCCACACTCCAGACGTACTGAAGCCAAAATTGGACCACGCGTTGTCACCCCACGAGGCAATCGCCGGATACTCTTCCAGATGTACGTTGTTCCCATAACATCGTTGGAATGGCAGATAAGGTCCCTGAGCGCGGCGCAGATTCGGAGTGAACGTGTCTGTGGCCACAGCGAGCGCTTCTAGCGCTCTCCCCACGTCGCCTTCTTTTCCAATTAGTGCCAACAATCCACCCACTGCAGCGATGTGCCGTTCCACAGCTATGTGGACATCTTTCACCTGGAACTGGCGGTCCACAGTTGCCGCGAGCTTGGGATCGCCAGCTAGTACAATTTGACTTCCGACGCTTGTCTCGCTGGTAACAGGAAGGCCATACTGTTGGCAACAAGCCTCACCAGACGAGGTCCAAGTCTGTACGTCTCCAAGCTGAACACACTCGAGCTCTGTTCGCAAAGAAAGACCAGATTTCTGTACTCCCAGCATGGCTTGATACAGGGCTTGGCGCACGGCAGTCTTTTCCGAATTGCACTCCCCTCTCGAGTATGTGTCCAAATCAGCCCAAAACGCCCCAGGCACAATATCTTCGAGTCCGATGACGCGTTGTGTACCTCCAGACTCCCTTTTCTTGCCCAAGTTATCCCTCCAGGTGCCTCCTCCAAGGTTATTATCAGGTCCGTACATCCAATGGGCAGCGGGGACGGTGGGCACTCGCCTGTGCATCGCGTTGGCATGAATTTGAGTCATCGCGAAGAACCACCAGCGTTTAGGTTCCTCTCCAGCTGACGCGAGAGCTTGAGTCTTTTGCTCGATCCGATTTCCTCGACCAGGTGAGAGTGTTAAGCTCCAGTACCCAACCGTGAGGCAAACGAGATCACACATCCGATCCACTTCTCCAACAAGTATCGCAAGGTCTTCGCTGTATACTAGCTGCGAGCCGTTTCCACCCTCTCCATGGACGAGTAGTCGAAGCATTTGAAGGCTCTCCTCTAGCCGTTCACATTGTTGCTCCACTGTCAGTAGCCTCGCCGTATCAGGTCTAAAGCCAGGCATATCCTCTGCTTCTGGATGAAGTGATGCAGTGTCGACGACATCTGGATCAGTTCTCGCCCTCCTTCGGTCGATGCCTATATCGACGCGAATCGCTTCGCCTCCCGCGCCCTCGTTTAAAATCAGGACCTGGTTTAATCCGACAGCCCAATGGGAGCCTCCGACCCCAGTGTGTTTCTGCAGCAGAGCCGAGATGCCCAGCTGGAGATTCATATATGCACCACTCTGGTTGCGATTGATGTCCGAGGCGAAAGACGTGGTAGGACTAGTTCTGCATCGCTTTGCCAAGGGCGTGGAAGAGGAGGCAGAGGAGGAATCGGACTCGGAATCGGATGCCTCGAGCAGGGAGAATTTCATTCTGTGGTGAGGTAGTGGTGTGTGTTGTGGGGGGTGTTGTGAAAGTGGATGTGGAGGTGGAGGTGAGAAGTGGAGGTGACGTGGCGATGGATGGTGACGAGTGTTATCACGTACCCGTTCGCTTTCTGAATCCTGAACCCTGAAGTGCTCGGAAAGTGACGACCTGGGATGGTGGATCCAGAAGTGCAGGAAACTATACATTCCGCAACCGGCTAATTTAGACCGGGGATTGCGGAATTTGGAGAGGTCGGTGTGTACTTAGCCTCTTTTTTTGCGTTCCTAATTAGGAACATTAAATTCCGCAGCCGCCCAATTTACATATAGATTGTGGGATTTGGTCACGTGATTTTTACTTAGACACAGATTACTTATAAACCGGCTAATTTACTTATGTGATTGCGAATCGTGATTACGTGATTGGTATAGGTCGCACATCTGTTGCGACCTATGCACACGGATTCTGAGTGACCCTCCAGGGTCCCCACACTAGACTGTAAAATAATTGTAAAATAATTTGGACCGACCCGAGCCAAACCCATCATGCTCAGACAGACCGGCCCGCTTGGTATACCAACACCCTTACTAGTTCGCTCTGGTGAAATCAGCAAAACACTTCACAACCAATTCACATCGATGGACGTGACAATTCCTCTTGTTTCGGGTTCCACATGACTGGACTCATCATCGTTTGTTCCACGTCTCCAGTCCAACTCCTCTTCATCCACATCCACTGTGACTTTCACGTGAATTGTAGCTAATTCTTTTGAAAGTTGGTCCTCGAAATTGATTTTTTTAAAGTTGTACGTCTCCTCCGGGTTCTTCTTATGCGCTCTATCCGTGTCGCCGTATGTTGGAATCTGGTACTCGTAGGGGACCCCACCTTCGACCTGGCGTACCCAACAGCCGTCTGTTTCGATGTCGCCGTATTGTTTGGGGAGATATGACCTTGGATTCATTATATATTTTAGTCCGATCGCTCTGTTGTCCTGTATTAGCCGAATGAAGTTACCCTTCACCCCATTTGTAGCAAACGCTACACTCACATGGTCATCCCAGTAGGGGTACACCTCAATACAGCGTGGTTTGTTATCAGTAGACAAATTTAACAAAGATGGCAAAGTTGACGATGGCAACTTTGACATAATTTCCTTTCTTCACACAATAATAGCAGGTGTGTGGGACCTCTTATTTGCGAGGCGTTGTGATAAGAAAGTGCCTAATCCGTGGACTTTGTCCCGAATATATATCCTGGCTGCGGGGATCCTCTATTCTAATTTCGAACGGAATCCCAATTACGTCTAATTTAAGTCCGCATTTTCCATTCATTTCCGAAGTCACAAAGCAAACACTCGTAAAGCAAACACACACGCAATGTCGGAAACTCTCGACTCGATCAAGCAGCCCAAGTTCATTGATGTTAAGCGTGCATTGGACACCCTTCTGCATTGCGACCCACCTCCATCGGAGGCTGTCTACAAGCGAACTGTGAAATCGATCAACGCAGCTCGCGGGCGGATGTCATACGCTCAGAGGCAAAATGTCAATTTGTTTAGCTTTGCATCTTCGCTTCACCCATTTTGTGTGCCGACTGTTGCGGCAAGCAGTAAGATTCAACGACAGGAGGCCCTGCCTCTCTTGCATAATGCACTGGCCGTGAGTCGCCTTGAGTCCTTCATCGTCGTTGGAAAGACGACAATGTTGCCTTTAGCAACAGTGATGGTTGAGGATTCTCTTTCTGTCGTCTGCAAGCAGGAACTGTGTGCTCTATTTGAGACACAGGTGACACAACTTCAGTTTGGTATTGTTCTGCCATACTCTGCACAGGCGGAGGCGATTCGCGCCGATCATACAGCAATGGCAGAACTTGCGTCCGTGCTATGTGCAATCTCGGACCGAATCTACGGGTTCACGGAAGACGCAAAACGGGCTGAGGCCTACACGAAGCGGGTGACTCCCTTGCTGAAGGCTGCCTTGTCGAACCAGAAGCTGACTTGTCCCGTCGAGCGTGGGGAAGACGAGCGTGTCGATGATGACGAGAGCGAGGGCGACGAGAGCGACGAAGAACAACCAGAACCAGCAAGCAAACGTCGATGTCAGGAGAGTGGACAGAATATCGATCTACATGGCGTGGAGCTGATCTCAGTTCCCAGGCATCTCGATGCAATTCGAAAGACCGACTTCTCGGGGCCCAAGTTGCGCCTGGACGTGCTCTTGGTCGTGATGGTGAGCAATATCATCGCGAACGTACCCACCGACGACAAACAGCAACGCAAACACGGGGCGCAGCTGTTTCCAAACCCCACCGCTCCCAAGATCAACCACGGTGCCGTGTTTGAGAAAAGCGCTTCCGGTGCGGTGTCGTTAATCTTGCCATCTTCAGAGCATGGCATAGATGGCTCTACCTTCGCGACACAGCTTCTCATCAACCACAAGTTGGTGCCCGAATACGAGGAGCTGCATCGGCTATTCGATGGTCTCGCCGCGCAGCTCACTGATCTGCTGCAGGAGATGCGAAAGACCATGCAGCTTGCTGTGGTCATCACAAACAACAAGGGAGTGTGTCAGGTGAAGACATTCCAGAAATCTCGTTCTCAGCTCGCTGGCGGAGACCTTTCAGAATTTGAGACGGCTGGTCTTGCCAACGCCCTCATCGAGATCATCAACCCTCGGTCGGAAGTAGTGAAAGAGTGTGAGGGCGAGAGTGAGAACGAGAGTGAGAGCGAGAGTGAGAGCGAGAGCGAGAGTGAGAGCGAGAGCTCTGAGTTCACCCCTAGTGATGAGGAAGAGTGAACGGTGTGGTTGCGGCTGTTCTACCACTCCAACCAAGGGAACAGTGCTGCCAGTCTCGCACTGCTGGAGCAGAGCAACGGGAGCCACATCCTCTGGCTAGGAAACACATACTCTGTCTAAACGCAGCGTGCCAATGCAAATAGAGACTCTTGAGTGGAGTTGTGCTGACCCAAATCAGTTGACAATTATTTTACAATTATTTTACAGTCTAGTGTGGGGACCCTGGAGGGTCACTCAGAATCCGTGTGCATAGGTCGCAACAGATGTGCGACCTATACCAATCAGGTAATCAAATTCCGCAATCCCATATGTAAAATTAGCCGGTTGTGGAGCCTGGGGTCCAACCCTGGTGGGTTAGTCAACTGCGGAATTGAACGTTCCTAATTAGGAACGCAAAAAGAG
>Ga0209601_1002504_pt1 | contig 11255 bp, 8 predicted proteins | sample COGITO_mtgs_1104_4_FD_184796 | JGI IMG/M metagenome (GOLD analysis project Ga0209601, IMG submission 184796) | Pelagic marine microbial communities from North Sea - COGITO_mtgs_110426 (SPAdes) (version 2) | ecosystem: Environmental > Aquatic > Marine > Epipelagic ...
AATTCCAGTCTAGGTTTGCAGGAACTGGAGCGACTTTTTTGGGAGGTGTACCATCGTATCCCCAGTTTTTCGGAGACCATGCGCGGACACAGTTTACTTTTCCGATGATGCCAGATTGAATTAATAACGTTGCTAATTTATAATCATAAAAAGAATGAACTTGTATTCCCATTTGAGTAACCAAATTCTTTTTGAGAGCCATTTGCGCCATTTGGCGAGCTTCAGATATGGAATGAGTAAGCGGTTTTTGGCAGTATACTGCTTTGTTCAAATCCATCGCCATAAGAGATGCGGGTGCATGTGTGTGATCTGGTGTAGATACGATAACTGCATCTATTTGATCTGCCATGGTTTTAAGCAATATTCGGTAATCGGAAAAAGTTTTGGCGTTAGGATGCTTTGACTTTGCAAAGTCTAAGGCATTCGAATCTACATCACACAAGGCAACTATATCAACTGATTTGTGTGAAGCGAATGCATTTAAATCTTCTCTTCCCATTCCGCCAACCCCGATATGAGCTGTTCTTAGTTTTTTGCCTTTTGGAAAAGCCCAACCGACCGAAGGAATAAAAGCAGTAGAAGCTAATGTAGCTGCTGATTTTAAAAAATCTCTTTTGTTCATAGTTTCCTTATTTTAATTTCTCTAAATGATAAAGGGCTGTCATGATCCTGAAGGGCAATAAACCCCTTTTTGTGTTTCCCATAATCAGGAAAATCTTTCCACTTACCACTCGATTTCCTTTTGTTCCAATCATCAGACCAAGGAACAAATGAAACCACGAGCTTTCCATTAAGCCAATGCTCAACTTTTGATGGAGTAAAAATTATTCTGGTGGTATTCCATTCGCCAGAGGGTTTTATTATAACGAGGTTTTGATCTGCTTCATACATACCGTAATCCGCAGCAGTTTTTTGCCAATTGTCAAGGGTGGCATTATTGATTTCTCCCCACTTCAAATCATCTATCAATTGGTATTCTGGAGAGGCTTCATAAGGTGCATTATATCCTTCTTTAACATGATACAAAATGCCGCTATTACCTCCTTCTCCCAGTTTCCATTCAACATAAAATTCAAAATTTTCGAACTCCTCATTTTCATAGATGATGTCTCTTCCTCCTATATATTCAGACTCCAATCTGTTTTCTGTGTTAAAGGTTAAAGTGCCCTCGGTAGCAGTCCACCCGGGAGGCATAACTTCCGCATTATACCCACGCCATCCATTGGTTGTTTCGCCATCGAACAGATAGATCCATTCACTTTCTTGATTGCATGAAGTTAAACCAACCAACACGAAAAGAACACTTAAAAAAAATTTCATAGCACCAGATTTTAGGATTATATCTACAAGGTATAAAAAAACTGTTACATACTTATGTTCCGCAAATAAGGATATTGTTAGAGGAATCGAATAAGCGGCAACAAATAATGTTGCCTTTTTGTGTTTATTAAATAGCCTTTTTTATTGGATGGTTTTGGGCTTGTATGTTTTCACTACATTTAACCATATAAAGATCAATAGGATGAAAACTGATGTAGTAACGTTTAAAAAAAAGTGGTTTGACAGGGCCATACCTCTAAGATTCAAAATTAATTTTTGGTTGCTTAAAAAATTAGGCTTGTTTGGGTTTGCTCTGTCTGCTTTTTTGTGGGGGGTAATCGCGACATTATTAGTCCTACATTTTTTTTATCAATAACAAAAAAGACATTGCGAAAATTGAAATAGCAATAGGCATCTGGAAAAATCTTTATGTAGGGTTTATTTTTTTTTGTTTAGTAACTCTATTTGTTTATAAACCTCCTCCGCTTCAAACGTTTTTTGATCACTCTTACTTCTATTAATTTTTGATAAGTCATACGCCTCCTTCAACAAGGCTTTATATTTACTTTGTAGCTTTTCTACTTCCGTTTTCTTTTTAAATATTCCGAACATATAGTCTGTTTTATTGAATTTTAATTATAACCAAAGCTACTGAATCTGTTTCCACTCAGACAATAAAGCCAAGCTTTAAAAACAGTTTTGTACATTGTATTGATAAATAGGTCGTTATGATGACCCCAGTTGGAAAATTAATTATGAAATCTTATGTATTATAAAAAGCATTTTCATTTACCCGTTTTATTGAACCGTTCTGGCAATAAACAAATTATATTCTTTTTTACGGTTATTCTTTTGTTGTTTCTATATTCCTGTACTTCAAAAAAACAACTTCAATTAAACGAGGAGGTCGAGGTAATAAGAGACCAACATGGTATTAATCATATTTATGCCAATAATCAAAGTGATCTTTTTTTTATGCAAGGATATTTAGCGGCTAAAGACAGGCTTTTTCAATTTGAAATTTGGAGAAGGCAGGCAACGGGAACCGTCTCTGAAATTTTTGGAGAAAGTGAACTAGATAGAGACATTGGAACTAGACTCTTTAAGTTTAGAGGAAATATCGAAGATGAATTGAATCACTATCATGAAGATGGTTATGAAATTATCACCTCCTATACCCAAGGAGTTAATGCGTACATTCAAGAAGTAAAAAACCAACCCGACAAACTCCCCATAGAATTTACATTATTAAACATACAGCCTGAATTTTGGATGCCAGAAGACGTAATATCAAGACACCAGGGGCTTTTAGGCAATATTGGTCAAGAATTAAATATTGGTAGGGCAGTGTCTAGAATTGGTGCGGATAAGGTAAAAGATTTGTTATGGCTTCACCCAAAAGACCCATCTCTGAAACTTGATAAAAAAATCAGAAAAGAAGATTTAGATCAGGATATATTAGGTTTATATAATGCTTTTAGAAAACCAATAGAATTCAAAAAAGAGTACATACAAGATAAGTTTAGAAAAAAAGATGTCCTTGCAATTTCATTTTCAGAAAAGATAGAAGATCGTGAAGATGAGTTTAGTATAGGGAGTAATAATTGGGCTATATCAGGAGAAAAATCATCTAATGGATTTCCTATATTAGCGAATGATCCACACAGGAGTATTGTGGCTCCATCATTAAGGTATATTACTCATTTAGTTGCGCCAGGGTGGAATGTAATTGGTGGTGGAGAGCCAGAAATTCCTGGAATTTCAATTGGTCATAATGGATTTGGAGCATGGGGCTTAACAGTCTTTAGAACCGATGCAGAAGACTTGTATGTTTATGAAATAAACCCCAAAGATTCAAATCAATACTGGCATAAAGGACAATGGTTGAGTTTTAAGGAAATTAAAGAATCAATTCCTGTTAAGGGGAAAGAAAATCATGAAGTAGTTTTGAAATACTCTATTCATGGCCCTGTTTCGTTTGTCGATGAAAAAAGAAACAGAGCGTATGCAGTAAAATGTGGTTGGTTAGAGGTAGGAGGTTCGCCATATCTCGCATCTCTGAGGATGAATCAATCCCAATCATGGGAGGAATTTAGAGAAGCATGTAGTTACAGTCATATTCCTGGAGAAAATATGGTGTGGGCAGATAAAGAAGGAAATATTGGGTGGCAGGCAGTAGGTATAGCTCCCATTAGAAATACACACAGCGGTATGGTTCCTGTAATGGGCGATGGAAATTATGAGTGGGACGGATATCTTCCCATTTCTGAAAAACCAAATGTGTTTAATCCTAAACAGGGATATTTTGCATCAGCAAACCAGAACGTAACACCAGAATCATATGAAAACTGGAATGCTATTGGGTTTTCATGGTCAGATCCCTACAGAGGAGATCGTGTAAACAGTGTTCTTTCTAAAGACTCAGCCTATAAATTTACGATTCAAGATATGATGGACCTACAGGTTGATTATCATTCATTGCCGGCAGAAAAGTTGATAAGAATATTGGGTGATATAGAATTGGATTCAAAAAACAAAAAATATTTTGAGATGCTCCTCTCCTGGAATAATAAGCTCACTGCAGAATCTGTTGAATCTACAATTTATGTGAATTGGGAGAGAGCCATTGTTCGGGAGTTTAATAAAATTTATGTTCCGAAAAATATAAAGGGATTGTTGCGAATTCAACTGTTTAAGATAATTAAGAATCTAAATAATCTTAGTGATACGGAGAGGGATAACTTTCTTAAACGCACCTTTATTTCTTCTACAAAAGATCTTGAATTAAGGTTTGGGAATGATGTAAATCAATGGATTTATGGGCAAAAAGATTACAAGCATATAAAGATGAAACATCCACTTGAAAGTGTTGTGAACGACTCTATTTATGATCTAGTAAGTTTCAAAACCTATCCTAGAGGAGGAAACGCATATACCCCTGGCTCCTCAGGCTCTAATTTAAGTCAATCTTCTGGCGCTAGTTTTAGAGTTGTTATAGACACCAAAGATTGGGACAATTCTAAAGCAACAAATTCTCCAGGACAATCTGGTAATCCAAACAGTCTTTTTTATAGAAATTTATACAAAGATTGGGCAAATGACACGTTTTTTGAATTGTACTACAGCAAACAAAAGGTCGAGGCTCATCTTCATAACAAGGAGGTGTACTACCCTAAATAAGTATTAAACAAATTTAGTCTGTTTCTTGGCATATCATCTTTGGTGAGTTCTGGTATTTCAAATCCTCTTAAATAAGTCACTTGGAGAATCATCACTCGTAAAGAAAGCAGTGTAATATGTCTTAGATGGTTATTTAAAGGGTAGAGTAGCTCCCTTGGGCTAGTTTAAATTATTACCCTTTATATTACCCTAAAAATAAAAAAGCACCTACAATATTAGTGTAGGTGCTTAGTTCACAGTGTGGAGAAGATGGGAGTCGAACCCATGACCTCTTGACTGCCAGTCAAGCGCTCTAGCCAACTGAGCTACATCCCCTCAAAAACTAATTGTTTTGAAGTCATAAAGCAACTTTTAGAGCGACCTTTGGTTTTTTTCTTACAATCAAGTTTGGTGTAAAGTTAGTCAATTTGATGGCGCTGTTTTCAAAACATTGGGTCTCTAAATAATGTTTTGTGTGAAAATGGTTTTTCACTAAAAGACTTTAACAAAAAGTATAGTTGTTAGTCTTCATTATCTTGAAAGGGTTTAATTATCGGCCTTTTTCAAACACCTTAATTAAATAATATATCCCCAACAATGATAAGCCAATAATCAACAAAACGCTTGCACCAGTCCAAGACATTAACTTGAAAAGGCAACCGAAAATCCCAATTGAAAACCCTAAGTGTTTTAACTTAATCATTTGTTGTCTTTTAAATTATCCCTAAATTTACTGAATCTGATTCACATTTCGACTTATTAATTGCTCCTGCTTTTCTATATGGTAAGTCTCTTCCTTTTTCCAGCTATAAATTAAATCCTTCTCGTCTGAAACAAGAAAAAAATTGGGTTATAGCGTGGCTATCTCATTAATTATATATTCAATATATTTGAGAGATTCTTGATAATAATGAAAAAACTGAGCGTATTTATTTATTTTATTCTTTTATCCTGTTCTAAGGATATTACGGTTGATGAATCGCGATCAGCTTTAGAATTTACTTTGTCGGTATCATCTTATGAGGGAGGAACTGTAAATTATGACAATTCAACCGACGGGGTTTTTTCTGACGGGGAAATAGTCAACATCTCTGCAGTAGCTAATGAGAATCATTATTTTATTGGTTGGTCTAATGGATCCCGAGAGAATCCAATTGAAATTACTGTTAACTCAAATACCTTTATTACGGCCAAGTTTATTAATAAACAAGATTTAATTACCCGTTTTGAACAAATTGTTATTGGAAATGGAGATAATGGTCCAGGTGGGACCACACCCAAGAAACCCTAATTGCTTATTAAACAAGTAGTTGGGGTTTTCTTTTTCATCAAAACCACCTATAGGGTACCATATAGGGTACCATATATCAGGTTTTTTTCGTACATTAGTGAATGTTAATTAACTGATTGATGGGACTTTATTACAGATTAGACTTTAAAAATAACAAGAATCATTTGAATCAAAAGGATTCTGCACCTGTTATTATTGACTATTATTACAAGGGTATGAGAACAAAGGTAAGTACCGGTGTTGTTTGTCAAATAAAAGACTGGGATGATAATTGGAGGAAGAAAACATCTAAAGACCCAATAAAATCCTCAGATAAAGATTATCGAGATAAAAATTTACTGATTAAGAATAAACTTGATGAAATCAATGGAATTGTACTTACCATCAAAAAACAAGATAAAGATCCCCTTGTAGAGTTAGTTAGAAGTTATTTAAGAAAGGATAAAAGAGAGAAAGAAGTGATAAGTAGAAAAGAGATTCATTTTCTTCCGATGATTACGGAATATGAAAAATGGATAAATTCAACTTCATACAATAACAGAACCTCAACTAAAAGAAGCACGAACACAAGTATTAAACAGGTTAGAGAATATGCTTCTGAATATCAAACGAAAAACAACATACTTTTATTTCCAGAAGACCTGGATAGTGATTGGGTATATGGATTTTGTAGATGGAGTTATGATAGAAAAGGATTAAGACCCTCTACTATTAGAAAAAGAATGAAAGCTCTTACAAGATTTTCAAATTGGAGTAATGAGAAATATGGAACCAACTTTAGTATAAGGAAACCAGATGGTATTGTACTTAGTGATGGTGGAGGGGAAGTAATCTTTTTTAAAAGAGATGAGGTCCTCAACTTATACAATTATGATAAATACTCTATTCAAAACCCAAATCATACAGAAGTACTTCAAAAGGAGAGGAGGATAACTTATATTGATGATTCTTGGATTGATTCTGAAAATAAAAGATGGTCTTCAACTTACACATCTTTCGAGGTGTATAAAGACATGTTGATTTTTCTCTGTAACGTAGGGTGTAGGTTTGGAGATATGGTTAAAATGAAGATAGGAGATTTTGATTATGATACAGAAGAAATCAACGATAAAAGATTAGGGTATTTTTCATTTTTCATGGAAAAGATAAAAATCCAAAAGGAACCAGTTCGAGTTAGGATAAACAGAATGACTTTTGAGATATGGAAGAAGTATTCCAAGAATAAAAACGCACATAACTACCTTTTTCCAAGAACAAAGTTTGGAAATGCAATCTCCAATCAGAAATACAACAGTTACATAAAAGAAATCTGTAAGCATATTGGTCTTGATAGAGGGGTAAGAGTTAGGGATTGGGACTTAAATGGTAAAGAAGAGAATACAAGTTTTATCCCACTGTATTCAATTGTATCCTCACATATTGGAAGAAGAACATTCATTAGAGAACACATAGAATTAGGAACACCCATCAGAAGTATTATGAAGATGACAGGTCATACCACTCAAAAGGTTTTTGATGGGTATTATAATGTTTTGGATAAGGATATAATGAAAGTAAATGATGGATTATTCAATCAAGAACTTGACCAAAAAAAGGAAAAGAAGTCTAAATCAATCACTTCAGAAACTGAGGAACAATTAAAAACACTTTTGAGGTTAAAGGAAATGGGAACACTCCCAGAAGATATTTGGAAAGAAAAAGTAAAACAGTTGATTTCCTGATTACTTGCCTACCATCTTAGAATTTGCTACTTTTAATTTATGAAAGTCAAAGTATCCTCTCTTACTCACCATCCAAAGAACAAAGAAATCTATGATTTATCTTCCATTGATGAACTCATGGAAAGTATTTCTGAAGTTGGATTACTACAACCCCTTACTATTGATACTCGTAATCAAGTAATCATTGGAAATAGAAGATTTGAATCAATCAAAAGGTTGGGATGGAACGAGGTTGAGGTAATTGTTAGAGAAGTTCAAGAAGAGGATGAAGAATTACTTCTTATTCACTTCAATAAACAGAGAATAAAGAGTTTTAAGGAACTAATTAATGAATATCTAATACTTGATGGGTATTACAGAAAAGGACAGGGGAGAAGAACGGATTTAGCTTCTGTTGAATCTAACATAAGTTAAATTTCAAAGGAGAACACCCTGCTCCATTTCCAAATGAAATTATAACCTTACCGATTCTTCAAACATCCAAGGAAGGAGAACACCCCGCTCCTTTCCCTGAAGAAATCATAACTCTACCAATACTTCAAACTTCTAAAGAGTTTGAATTGATATTAGACCCTTTTATGGGAAGTGGCACTACTGGTAGAGTTTGTGATAAGTTAAATAGGAGTTTTGTGGGGTATGATTTGAAGGGGTATTAATTAACCTCCCGCAATTAATCAAATTTACAATACAAGTTTGTTTATCTATGAAAAAAACATGATTTTTGTAATTCATAATACTTTAATGCGCAACCTTATCTTTTTTTTTGTGTCCACCAGCGTTTTTTCTCAAATCAATCCTGAAATAACCTACTCCCAAAAAGACTCTATTGTGAATCTTGAAGATATTGTTGTAACAGCCACAAAAACCCCCAAAAGAAAGACCAACTCTCCAATTATTATTAATATCATTAACAGCCAATCCATCCGTAATGTTCAGGCGTGTAATCTTTCTGAAAGCCTTTCATTTCAAACAGGTTTACGGGTTGAAACAGACTGTCAAACTTGTAACTACACCCAATTGAGAATCAATGGGATGAGTGGAGGATTTTCTCAAATTCTTATTAACGGAAGACCAACTTTCAGTCCACTAATGGGATTGTATGCATTGGAACAATTTCCCTCCAACATGATTGAAAAAATTGAAATCATGAAAGGAGGAGGGTCTACACTATACGGATCGAGTGCTATAGGAGGGACAGTGAACATCATTACCAAAATCCCCAAGGAAAATAGTTCACAAATAGAATTTAACACCCATTCGATTAATCGGCAATCCAATGACTACTCTGTTGTTGGAAATTCAAGTATTGTTTCTGAGTCTAAAAAAACAGGAGTGTCCTTGTTTGTAAACAAAAGGGAACGTGAAGCCTATGATAACAACGACGATCGTTTCTCTGAACTCCCCTATTTAAACAATATTTCCTTTGGTGCTAATATGTATTATATGCATAAAGAAAATCAAAAACTGGATCTCAATTTTAGTTCCATCTACGAGTATAGATATGGTGGTGAAATAACAGACCAAAACCCTGCACACCTTGCAGATCAATCAGAAGAAAGAATGCACAACATTTTCTCGGGTGGTATTGATTATCAAATCAATTTCAATAATTACGATTCCTCCCTGATTACTTATGTGGCCTATCAAAATACAGATCGAGAGCACTATACAGGAATTAAACCCGATGATGATGATGCTATTGAAATGGATGCGTTCTTAAAGAATCCTCCATACGGGGATTCCTATGTCGAAACCATCAACACAGGCTTCCAGCTAAACCATATGATAAGTCCATTCTTTTCTGGAGATAATGTGCTAACATTGGGAGTTGATTATTTACATGAAGGTGTTTTCGATGAGATACCATCCTACAACTATTTGGTAGATCAAGTTTCAAAGGATCTAGGTGTTTTTTTTCAAAGCGATTGGGAAATCAATCAAAATCTAAGTTTACTCACTGGTTTGAGGGGAGATTTTCACAATTATGTTGAAAAAACAATCTATAGCCCTAGAGCCTCATTGCTCTACAAGGCAAATGATGATGTACAGTTTAGGATTGGGTATGGAACAGGTTTTAGAGCCCCCCAAGCATTAGACACTGATCTTCACATCGCTTTTGCAGGAGGAGGAATTTCAAGAGTGATCTTGTCACCCGAGTTGAAAGAAGAAAAATCTGAAAGTTTTAATCTTTCGGTCAACTATGATAAAGCTAAAGAAAATTGGATCGCTGGCTTTACGGTGGACTTATTTTACAACCAACTGCAGAATGCTTTCATACTTCATCCCGTTGGGGAAGACGAGTTTGGGGAGGTTTTTGAAAAACAAAATGGGCAAGGTGCCTTGATTAAGGGAATAAACTTTGAAGTAAGGGCTAATTTTAATAGAGTAATTCAACTAGAAGGTGGTTATACGATTCAGTCGAGTATGTTTGACAATCCTGTTGAATATATTAAGGGAATTTCTGGTATAAAAGAATTTATAAGAACACCTGATAATTATGGTTACTCTGTCCTGACTTACACCAAAAACAACATATCAAGCACCCTAAACTATGTGTACACAGGAAGTATGAAAGTTCCCCACTTCGCTGGCGCACTCAATCAACTCGTTGATGAAATTGTCACTACGGATTCATTTTCTGAACTTAGTCTTAAATTTAACTATACCATCCCCACTGACATTATTTCCTTGGACTTATATACTGGGATTAAAAATATTTTTAACCAATATCAAAGTGATTTTGATATCGGTAAAAGTAGAGATAGCAATTATATCTACGGACCTGCTCAGCCCAGAACTACCTATTTTGGGGTTAGGTTAAATTATTAATTTAAAGATTCTGACAACTTCGAGGGATTGCAATAAAAAGACGAAAGAAATAAATCTGAGGGTTTTTGTTTTTCTCCCCCTATTATTCAAAGTTGCAGCATAACTTCTTCTATTGACGATCCACTCGCCTTGGACGATATCCGTTTCTCCTTCATTAAGAATATTAAGGTATCGTTTTAAACCTCCTTTAATTTTGAAGGAAGTGGATTGATGAAATCGTTGGTTTCTAATTTGTAGTTAACGGTCTTTGTAAATAAACACAAACCTATCGGAAAACCTTTGCTAGCTAAATTTTATAGACGTTATTGTAAGTAGTGCTTCGTTTACTTGCTCAATTTCAGTATTCGAAATGCACCTTGAATTACCAACACAAAAACGATTGTTCCTATAATCAAGTCAGGTTTATTGGAACTCAACCAATTTACCAAAATTCCTGCAAATATTACTCCTAAATTGATAATCACGTCATTCGAGGTGAAAATCATACTTGCTTTCATATGTGCTTCTTCTTTGCTCTTTGACTTTTGCAAAATATAAAGACAAAACCCGTTTGCTATAAGTGCAAAAATCGAAACGATAATCATTGTCGAAAAATTGGGGAGTTTCTCGTCTCCGAAAAATCTTCTTAATACTTCTAAAAATCCAATAATCGCAAGTGTTATTTGAAAATATCCAGCAAGTTTTGCTATCCGTTTTTTCTTAATTAAAGTTCCCCCTACGGCAAACAAACTAATTCCGTAAACGAAACTGTCGGCAAGCATATCTAAACTGTCGGCAACAAGTCCCATTGACTTAGAGATAATTCCTGTTGTTATTTCAATTATGAAAAACGTAAAATTTATAGCAAGTACAGACCAAAGTAGTTTTTTTTGGTTTGAATTTTCTTTAAATTCTGTTTGGTCAGTTTGTTCGGTCGAGATTTTCTTTCCGCCTAA
>Ga0209601_1002525_pt1 | contig 11197 bp, 5 predicted proteins | sample COGITO_mtgs_1104_4_FD_184796 | JGI IMG/M metagenome (GOLD analysis project Ga0209601, IMG submission 184796) | Pelagic marine microbial communities from North Sea - COGITO_mtgs_110426 (SPAdes) (version 2) | ecosystem: Environmental > Aquatic > Marine > Epipelagic ...
AAAGTTCGTAAACAAAGAGACGGTGAAGTTGATTCCATTAAGGAAAAGTTAAAAGATATCGCTAAAGATGAAGTCGAAAAAACAAAAAGTTTATTTGAAAAACATAAGGAATTTTTCAATGGTAATAAGCCACAAAAAACACCTTCTTCGGAAACGACCGCTATCGATTTTTACGAAAAGCCCTAACTGCTAAATCAAGACTTATCAAGGTTAAAAATGCAGAAAGTTCTTTATAATTTTCCAGCAAGTTACCTGCAAATACAGCTAATAAAACACTGTATTGTACGTACCTCATTTCTTTTCGCGTTTTTTCCATAGATCTTTTCATAGACGCGCGTGATTTTTCCATTCCCAGAAGAGCCGTACTTATATTCTTTACTCGGTTAGGCATTTCTGTTGCGGTTGAAAATATGTTGCCTATGTCTATAGCATCAGAAACCTGATCTCTAATTATAGGTTCGAGATACTCTATATACGTAAAGTTAGGGTCAAGTTTTACACACGTACCTTCAATAGTCGAAAAGGTTTTCGCGAGGTATACAAAAGCCGTCGGTATGATAAAGGGTTTATCTTGTGCTAATTTTAAGAGATTGTCATCTTGTAATATCTCATCCTTAAGATTTTTACCATCGAGTGTTTCGAGATAATTGAGTGTCGTTTTGAAAAAGAGTTCTATATCACTCGTATCGGATGTTGTTGGTAAAATTACCTCTAAACGGATAAGCACGTCAACAATACCTTTCGTATCCCTATTTATTATATGTATAAACAACTCGTTAAAACCTTCACGCATTTCATCCGAAATATATATAACCAATCCGAAATCATAAAAAACGAGTTTTCCATCGTTTGTAAAGCCTAAATTACCTGGATGTGGATCGGCGTGGAAAAACCCTTTATCCATAGTTTGAATAACGTATGAGTTTATAAGAGCTTCGCACACCTTTTTCCTATTGACTTTAGGGTCAGATATATCGTTAAGTTTTTCAGAATCTATAAATTCCATAACAATCATATCCGACGTACACAGATCGTCGTGTACTTTAGGTATTTTAATCCAATCCACTTTATTTAAAGATTTTCTGAATTTTTTTGCATTCATAGTTTCCTGTTCGTAATCAGTTTCGGCTAATAAATATTCTATAGATTCATCGAGAACATAACCTGTGTTTGTACCTGTATCTATACCTATTTTCTCGAGAAATTTAACTATATCTTTAATATTATCCGTATCACTTTTCATAGTTTCGTATATATTAGGACGTCTAAGTTTAACAACTACAGTTTTACCCGTTTGTAAAGTAGCTTTGTGAACTTGTCCTATACTCGCCGATTTAAACGGTTCATGGTCAAAATATGAAAATGTACCCGAATTTACATGGGTTTCGATCATGTTTATAATTGTATCTTGATCAATAGGAGGTACATTATCCTGTAAAGATTCCAATTCTTGTGTAAACTCTAAAGGGTACAAATCAACGCGTGATGATGCTATTTGACCAAGTTTTATGAAAGTAGGACCAAGTTCAATTAGTTGATCACGTGTCCATGATCCTAATTCTTTTTGATCTTTTTGAAACTGTCTACGTATCAAAAATTCACCTGCAAATTTCCATGTCTTTGACTTATGTCTTGATGGTAAACTTAATTTAGGATTAATATTTAACGCGCATAACGCCATCTTATATTATATTACATAATAATTCTCTAGTGTAATATAAATGAGAATTCATATAGTTGGTTCAGGCCCAACGGGTATGTCAATCGCATGGGAACTTTTGAAAACAAAAGAACACGAAGTTATTATATACGATCGTAAAAAAAACGCAGGGGGGTCATGGTGGGAACCTGAAGGAAATAAAAGAGATATTCATGCACACAGAATAGTTTTTGGTAACGCTTACAGAAATACAAACGATTTATTTAATCAAATGGGTATATCGTGGAACGAAATGTTTGAGCCAGTTGATTCTCGTGTTTACACGACAATTTTGAAATACTTAAACCCAAAAGATTACGTGGCATTATCTTCACTCGCAGTTAGAGTTTTATCGAATCAAAACAAATACAAAAGTATAACGTTGAAAGATGCAATCGGGGAACTTTCAGAAACTGGTAAAAGTGCTATTAGCACGTTAACACTCATAATGGATGGTGTAACATGGGACATAATGTCGGCGTATGAGTTTGTGAAAAGTTTCGATCATGTTGGATTATCTAAACAATACACACAAAGAGTTTCGGGTAAAATAATGTCCGATAAAATTAAAAAGGAACTCGTTAAAAAAGGTGCCATATTCAAGTTTAACGCAGAACTTATAAATGTAGAATATGGTAAAGATGAATACGTTGGTATTTTCGAAGATGGTAGTCGTATAAATGATGGTATGTTAATAATGGCTATAGACAATGGTAAAGCAATAAATCTTGTTAAAAATAACTGGGGAGAAGATATACAGAAAAAAATAGGTCCAAGTACTTACGGATGTATCAATATACTTTTTGATTACGAAGAGGAAATATATTTACCAAAAACTGATCTCGAATACGCGATGGAAACCGAGTTTAAAATACAACCCGTCGTTCTTTCCGACCGTAAAACTGTATCGTGTGTTATATGCGATCTTACCGAAGAAATTTTAACCACTGATCCAGATACATTAAAAACAAAAGTTTTTGAACAACTTAACGTTCCTAAACCATTAGATATTAGAATAGGGTGGGGGTGTAACTGGGAAAATGGAAAATGGGTATCTGATCAATCGTCGGGTGTTTTAAGTTTATACGGACAAGTTCCATTTTACGGAAAGTGTTCTAAAGTTGCTTTATGTGGTATGATGTCTGAGAGAAAAACACCTTATTCAAGTATAGAAGCAGCTATAGAAGTAGGAAGGCAATTTTGTAACGAAAATTTTAACACGAAACGACCTTTAAAGACACTTCTAGTAACCGATCTGTTATTATTCATACTTATAGTTTTGATTCTTACATTAATATATAAAAAGACAAAATGACACTTCCTGTTCAAGCAATCGTCTATGAACCAATGTACGACTATAACGATAAGAAATACTTAAGAATCCGTTTACCAGAAAAAGTTAGTCAATATATCAGGGAATTACACCAACACAGAACTGGTAGTGTTTTATTTCCGGATAAACTCGATGATCCACTCGACGGTAATGTTTTAAAAGTTAAGGTTCCGTTTAGGTACCGTCGCGTTATGTGTAACGTCGACGGTGATACACCCGTTCAATCGTTAAAAAGAGGTGATTCCGTTCTTACTGAAATACAGTTTAATGGTGTTTGGAATGCACACGAACATAGCGGGTATTCGTGGATATTGAAGTACATAAAGTTTAAAAACTAATATTAGCAAATGAGTCTTACACGTTCGGGATATATTACAGGAGAGACACAGGAAATTAAAAAGGAACTCACAGTTCGCGCGGTAGTGAACACAGAGTTTGGATTTCCTCCGCCTCCCTTTAAAGTATTCAGAAAAGCAAAATTAGGTCTATGTGTTCCTCGGTTTTACGGGGAAGAAAAGTTCGGACCGCCTAAAGAAGATCGTCGTCCCGTGCCAATTAAAATAACAACAAAGTTTAATGGAAAACTACGTGATGAAACCCATCAAAATGATGCCATGTCTGCTGCAATTAAAGCTGGACACGGTGTTCTTTCGCTTCCTTGTGGCTTTGGGAAAACGACGGTATCCTTGGCCATAGCGTGTAAATTAGGGTACAGAACCATGATCATTGTTCATAAAGAATTTTTAGCGAACCAATGGAAAGAGCGTATCCAACAATTTTGTCCGGGTGCATCTATAGGTATAGTTCAACAGAATAAGAAAGAGACGGAGTGTGATTTTGTCATTGCAATGCTCCAATCTTTATCACTCAAAGAATATTCGTTTAGTGATTTTGATAGTATAGGTACAGTTATTGTAGACGAAGCGCACCATATATGTGCCAAAGTCTTTTCACAATCACTTTTTAAAATGTGTCCAAAACATATTTTCGGGTTATCGGCAACACCGACTCGTAAAGACGGTCTTACAAAGGTTTTACACTGGTTTATGGGTCCGACATTTTTTAGTGTAGAACGTGAAAATCAAGAACAAGTCGAGGTTTTCCCGATTCAGTATTCGTGTCAACGATTTAGAGACCCGCCTCCGTGTACACGTTTCGGAAAACTTTCACTCGCGACCATGATCACCGAACTTACGGAAGATAGAGAAAGGAACATTGTTATCGCAAAAATTATAAAGGATATTTTGAAAACGACACGCCAAGTTCTCGTATTAAGTGATCGTCGTCATCACTGTGAAGTTCTACACCAAAGTTTTAAGAAAACGTCCGGGCTTTACATGGGTGGTATGAAAGAGGTCGATTTAGCAGAATCGAGTAAAAAACGAATCATATTCGCAACGTTTAGTCAAGCGCATGAAGGACTCGATATACCATCACTCGATACCGTTATTCTAGCGACACCAAAATCTGATATCGTACAATCTATAGGAAGAATAATGCGTGAGACGTACGGTAAGAAGAATAATCCACACATTTACGATATATTCGACCAATGGTCGATATGTCATGCCATGTATAATAAGCGTCTCAAAGTCTATAGGCAGGGTGGATTTAATATACCCCAATCGGGATTACCAAAAGAAACAGAATCTGGTTTCAAAAAAGGAACCTGTTTCATAAACATCTAAATTTTAATAATACGTATTTGTAAGAATGCCTGGTTGTGACACTGGTCGTAACGTACAAAAATATAGGGGTGGAGGTGGAGGTGCTTCGACACTTCAGGAAGCCCTTGAAAACGGAAACATATCTACACTGGCTATCGAACTACAATCGAGTGGTCTATTCATCGGCGATGGTGGTGGTTTGTCCAATATCGCGGGTGTTGGTGGTAGTGTAGGTAACATGCAACAAGTTACAACCTCGGGTGCATCTACATCAAACAAAATCATTCTTACAAATACGAACGAATCTTTACAAGCATCGGGTAACGTTACAGTTAACTCGGGTAAATTTTTTTTAGGGGACGGTGGTCTATTATCGAATACTGCAGGTACGGTAACGTTACAACAGGCATCCAACCAAGGGAATGTCATAAACAATATAGTAAGTTTTACGAACGCCGCCGAATCTATAGTAACAACCGGTAAAATTGTCGTCGGGACCAGTCTCGAAGCAACTAACGTTAACGGTAATGGTTCGGGTTTATCGTCAATTAACGCGAGTAACGTAAGTTCGGGTACAATTAACAACAATAGATTATCAACAAAAACAGGTACCGGGAACATTGTCATGAGTGCGAATCCAACCTTATCCGGAACGATTACGGGTGGAACCTTTTCGGGAACTCACGATGGTGATGGATCAGGATTATCGTCTCTTAATGCGAGTAACGTAAGTTCCGGAACACTTCACAGTGATAGATTACCGTCCAAAACAGGTACTGGAAATGTTGTCATGAGTGCGAATCCAACCTTATCCGGAACAATTACCGGTGGAACCTTTTCGGGAACACATACCGGTAATGGATCAGGATTAACGACTCTCAATGCGACTAATATAAGTTCTGGGACACTTCACAGTGATAGATTACCGTCCAAAACAGGTACTGGAAATGTTGTCATGAGCGCGAATCCAACTTTATCCGGAACGATAACGGGTGGAACCTTTTCGGGAACACATACGGGTAACGGTTCGGGATTAACAACTCTCAATGCGACTAATATAAGTTCCGGAACACTCCACAGTGATAGATTACCGTCCAAAACAGGTACTGGAAACGTCGTCATGAGTGCGAATCCAACTTTATCCGGAACGATCACAGGTGGAACCTTTTCGGGAACACATACCGGTAATGGATCAGGATTATCATCACTTAACGCGAGTAATGTAAGTACTGGAACACTTCACAGTGATAGATTATCAACAAAAACCGGTACTGGAAACATTGTCATGAGTGCGAATCCAACCTTATCCGGAACGATCACGGGAGGAACCTTTTCGGGAACACACACGGGTAACGGTTCAGGATTATCATCACTTAACGCGAGTAACGTAAGTACTGGAACACTTAGTAACGATAGATTAGGTACAGTTCCGTATAATAAAGGAGGTACCGGGCAAACATCGTATACGCGAGGTGATATCATATACTCGAACGCAAATAATTCACTCGCAAAACTTTCTATAGGTACAGAATCGGGTATGTTTTTACGAAGTGATGGTACGGACGTTTCTTGGGGTACCGATGGTTCGAGGTTAACAAGTATTAATGCGAGTAACGTAAGTACTGGAACACTAAGTACATCTCGAGGGGGGACAGGTAATACGTTTAGTAGTGCGTCTAAAAGTGATCTGTTAGTCGGAACGAGTGGTGGTACGTTTGCTACGTTATCTATACCTGCATCTAGCGCAAATGGTAAAATTTTAAAAATAGATGGAAGTAATAATTTATATTGGGGTCCAGATAATACATCTACTGGTAGTGGGGGTGGTGGTAGTGGACAATTATCACTAGCATCGACGTTTATGAACTATGCGTCCGGAACTGATTATGATACATCGACGGGAGAAACCATAAATTTAAATGCGTCGACAACAGATACTGCCAATTATATAGTTGTTCGTGACTCTACCAAAAACATAAACGTTACTAAAGTTACGTTAGGGTCCAATACGTTAACCGAAACTGAATATAGCGGTGAATCATCAACTGTCACTGTTGGTACCGATAATAGTGGTACAGAAAGAGATTTAGCATTTGTAAATGGGAATAGTATTTTGAAAGATTTTGGTGGTAAACTAAAATGGAAACCAAACCCTGGAGAACTCTATATAGGACCGTCCGGTACGAGAACTAAACTAACGAATACGAAATGGTTCGGTGAATCGGCAACAGTTACAATTAATAATACGACTAATTCATCTATTGCTGCACCCGTACTCATGCATGAAGAGGGTGGTATTGTTCGTAAAGATACTTCTAATCGTCTAACTTGGACAGCAACTGGAACACACGCGGGAACTCTAACTATAGGTACAATTGGTGGTGATCATAGTAACATAACATCGAGTACATTTACCGGTGAATCCGCGAACGTTAAAATTACAACAAATACATCCTCTACACCGTTAAACATCGCATTAACAAATACGACGGATTCAAATACACACATCGTAAAAGATACAGATGGGGATTTTACGTACAAACCGGACGATGGTACGTTAAAAATTAAATCGGGTACACTCGAAAGTATAATAACACCGAGTACGTTTTCGGGTGAATCCGCGAACGTTAAAATTACAACAAATACATCATCTACACCGTTAAACATCGCGTTAACAAATACAACGGCTTCAAACACGCACATCGTAAAAGATACAGATGGGGATTTTACGTACAAACCGGACGATGGTACGTTAAAAATTAAATCAGGTACACTCGAAAGTATAATAACACCGAGTACGTTTTCGGGTGAATCCGCGAACGTTAAAGTTACACAACATACGTCCGATACGGATTTAAACATCGCGTTAATAAAAGAAACAGTTTCAAATACACATATCGTAAGGGATACAAATGGGGAATTTAAGTATAATCCACATACCGGTACGGTAACGGCCACTAAATTTTCTGGTGATGGTTCGGGGTTAACACACTTAGATTTAGATGACACTAATAATACCGGTACAGTTACCGTCGGACACGGAGGTACGGGATTAGCAACGATTGGTACAAATCATATATTATTAGGTAACGGCACATCGGCAATGACCACGATAGCACCCGAATCGTCTGGTACAGCAAAATTCCTTAGTAGTTATAGTAATGGTAATTTAACTTGGTCATCCCCTTCCGTATCACAGATTTCAATCGGTGATGATACCACTTCAACATCTAATCAACCTATTCTTTACGCGAATGATCATGGTACTCAAGATATAGAATCAGATAAGGATACTTTACACTATAAACGATCTACAGGAACACTAACGACGAGTAATTTGATCACGTCAGATACATCGACAAACGCACGTAACGGGATCGCAAATGATAATCCTACCAGTACGTTATCGGTCGGGACGGTCGTAAGTATACAGGAAACAACTACGGGTGATGTTCTTATTGTAAGGGGTAACGGGTATTTCAACGACGATGTTTACATAGCTAAGAGACTAACCGTACCAGTTGGTGGAGAAATAAAGGCAGATACGATAAAGGTTCGTTCACTGAGTCAAAAGGGTACATTAGTTGTAGCTGAAAGACTAGTCGATACGATTTTAGCGGGTTCGTAGTAATTATATGGGATAATTAAATGTGTATAAATACTAAATGTTATCAGGTGATATCAAAACACAAGATATCACAGGTTCTACGAACGATAATCTATGTGATAGTTTAGCATTGAACTTTGAAAGTAATAGAGTTGTTGTAGGTACTAGACGAAATAATGCATCAGGTCAAATAAAAATTTATAATTACGACCCATCCGATAGTGGAACGGGTACTGCAAATACGTGGGTACTCGCTCAAACTATAACCGGTTCTTCTTCTTCTACTAATTTCGGTCAAAGTACGGATATGAATTACGATGGTAATAGAATAGTTGTAGGCGCACCCGGTGAAAATAAAGTTTACGTTTACGACGCAACGTCTACTTCAACGAACGAATGGGCAACGTATGTTTCGAATACAATAACAGGGACTTCCAGTTCGAATTTTGGGTTTTCGGTGTCTCTCGCCAAGGATATATCTACAAAATTAGCAATTGGGTCGCCCAGTGAAAATAAAGTCTACATGTACGAATTATCAGGAAGTACTTGGTCACAAACATGGTCAAACGTAGCCACGGATGTACCTAACTTAGTTCCTTTGACGACAACGACGGATGTATGTATGACAAGTAATAATGCATCGTATGGGTACTCAATTGATTTAGCTCCATTCGGTAGGTTTTTGGCTATAGGTGCTCCGGGTGTATTAACAACAATATCAAGTTCAAATTCTACTTATACAGGTGGTACTACGTTTAGGGATATTTATTATAATATTGAAGGAATAGTTTATGGCGTTACAGGGACAAATACCGGTAATATATACCAACGTGGGTATATACGGTGTTTTACAACAAGTAATGTAGTATCTACATGGCAAAATACGACTGGTGGAACAGGTATAACATCACTCGAAGAAGTAACTCAACACGGTCAACTTGTTTACGGTAGTAGTGTTTCTAATTTAAATAATTTTACGGGTGAGAATTCGTCACAGTCGTGGTCTTTACCAGCACTCGGGTTTAGTGTAGCTATATCGGTCGATGGTAGTAAACTTGTTGGTGGTGAACCATTTTATAGTCCTCCCGGTAATCAGGCTTCAATACATAGAGGTAATGTTAGAGCGTGGTTATACGATAATACGCGACCATCCGATAAATTTCAGGAAATAAATTCAAGTGCGGCTACGTGGTTCGGTGATAAATTTGGGTACGCGGTAAAACTCGATTACGATGGTGGTCGTTTGGCGGTAGGGTCCACAAAAAGGTGGTCCGGTGGAAGTGTGAACGAAGGTGAAGACCATGGGGGTGTCCATGTTTTTGATTTTACTTCAACCGCGTTTTATGAAGTAAATCAAGGTAATAACGATTTTGATAATTCAGAAGTTTCACACGCGGCAATAGCTATATCAAATGGAACAACTGTTGCGTTTGGTGCTAAACAATATACTTCTAGTACCGGTGGTAAAGTACGTTTTTACCACCTGATATTATCACAAGTAATTTTAGGAAATACAGTAATAGGTGGGCACATCGCCGCAGATTCCATTTTTATAGGACCGAATAATGACTTAGAAGATAATTCGTTTAGGAAAAGGATATCGTTTGGAGGTACATACAAAGATAATAAATATGATGCGACTGAAATTGAAAATAGATCGTTTAGTACCGATATTTCACACGAGGGACACTCTGAACTCTTAATGGTTAAAAAGAGTATAGGTGCGGGTGGAACTGGTGGTAGAGATATGATACGTTTAAAGGCAAACGAAATACAGTTACACAATTACATAACAAGAGGACACTCGACGGATGATAATAAATACGACATATCACCAAGATTAACCATGAGCGAAGAAGGTAATTTTAAATTAAACCCCGAATTTCTATATGGAAAATACGATAGTTCAACCCACTCATCGTGTGATGTTAAAGCTCTTTTAGATATTAACGGTGATACGTTTTGTAGAGGAAAACTTAACGCGGGACATAAAGATCGATCAAATACGAAAGGTTTTGATCGTGAACAGAGTATAATTTTTTACGATACACGAGATCGTGATATAATAGACGGTACATCGGTTACATCCCATGTTATGACAGAATTACAAAGGGAAAATAATCCTGGAACAATATCGAATTCTGTCACGTATAACGATACGGAATCTGCGTTTAAACTTGGAACAAATGCTTCACGTATATATAACGATAAAGGTGGGTATAAACATAACCACGAAGGTTTGAAATATTCGTGTTGGATAAAACTTACAAAAGATCACGATCAGTATAGTTCGTCCGGTGAAACTATTTTATCGGCGGGTAATTTTTCCGGTCATTATAGTAAGTGTCAAATATATAGTGGTGGTGTTCAAATACTTTATAATAGTGGGTATAAACTTCAAAAAAGTGTTACTTTTATAAAAGATAGGTGGTACCACTTATTCTTTTATTTAAATGCTAGACAAAATACACCGTCCACTAGTAATAATTATCTATGGATAGATGGCGCTTCTCAAGGACTCACTGGGAACACGAGTGGTGGTTCGGCATCGGCGCCGAGTAGTGGAACTGATAATTTTTATGTTGGGAGTACAAACGATTCTATAGTCGATGCGTATATAGGTATGATTCACGCGAGAAATACAAATAATAATACAAGTTATGCATTGAATCCAACTGAACTTTATACTAACGGCTCACCTTCGGAACGTTTAAGTGTTGGCGGGGACGCATTTATAGAACAAAAATTGGGTATCGCGAACGTTGTACCCATGTACCCGTTAGACGTTACGGGGGATATAAACTTTACGGGAACTCTCCGACAAAATAACTCTAACCTTATCTGTCTCGGATCATCTTCATCCGCGGGTGCGCCTTTACAGGTATTAGCGT
>Ga0209601_1002529_pt1 | contig 11186 bp, 9 predicted proteins | sample COGITO_mtgs_1104_4_FD_184796 | JGI IMG/M metagenome (GOLD analysis project Ga0209601, IMG submission 184796) | Pelagic marine microbial communities from North Sea - COGITO_mtgs_110426 (SPAdes) (version 2) | ecosystem: Environmental > Aquatic > Marine > Epipelagic ...
GCATTCCTGAAGATTTTAAACCAGTAGATGTTTTAATTAATAACGCAGGAAATGCCCATGGACTTGATGATGTAGTTGGCGCTGACCTAGATGACTGGGATGCTATGATCGATGGAAACGTTAAGGGGCTGATGTATGTTACCAAAGCTGTTTTACCTCAGATGACAGAACAGAAAAAAGGTCAAATCATTAATATCGGATCGATTGCTGGGCTTGAAGTTTATCCCAAAGGGAATGTGTATTGTGCCAGTAAATTTGCGGTAGACGCATTTACTCAAGGCTTGCGAATTGATTTAAACGCTTATGGGATTCGAGTTGGTGCAATTCACCCAGGTCTGGTTGAAACTGAGTTTTCTGAAGTTCGTTTTAAAGGAGATCGAGAAAAAGCTGCTACCGTTTACAGCCAATTAAACGCTTTACAAGCCGAAGATATTGCAAACACCATTTTATTTATGATCAATGCACCCGAACATGTTACTCTTGCAGACATAACCATTTTGCCAACAGCTCAGGCAAGTGCTACGGTTATTAATAAACGAGAAGAATAAAAGAGAAACTCAAAATAAAACAACAGCAATTCACTATAATATACAGATGGAAATTAGGAGAAAATGAATGCGATTAGGTTAATTAAATCAACGATCAACGCCAAAACTTTTTGAATGATATATGACATGGGTGTTTTGTTATTTTGTTATTAAGGTTCAAAAATACGAAAATCATCCAATTCAAAGGTACCATCTTGAGCAGTTTTTCCGCTTCCCACATATTTAAAGGCAAAATAGAGCTGTTTACCGTAGAAATTTAAATTCAAATTCCCCGAATCTACAAAGATTCGAGCGTCGTCTTCTTTTGTGGCTAGGGTTGCTAGTAAAGGCAACCAAGTGGCTGATTCAATGGACTCTTTTTGTCCGTCCCAATCGCTACTTACAAGAGCCTCTAATGTGCTTTCGTCTGCAAAACTAACAGAAGTTCGGAAAGCTACCATAGGATTATTTAGGGGTGTTAAATCTATTTTAGGGGAAATTATCCAAGAAATAGAAACCTTGTCCCCGGATCGATACGATCCTATAGCAATGGATTGTCCTAAAGAGTTTTCATCCTCATACACCTCCCAAAAGACCGATCCATCCTGAGTATGATTTGTCCATCCTGCTTTTTGAAATAAGCCCAAGGGATTAGATTCAAAGTTTTCTTCAAAAAAAGGATCACATCGACTGTCCTGAAATTCAATATTTGTAGGATTGTTGATCTTTAAAATAAATTTAGAGTCAAAAAAATCTCGGGTTAAAACTCCCTGAACCGAACCAGTTCCATTTGGCAAAATAATAGATTTGAAATCAGAAAATGTACTGCAGCTCAACCACAATGAAGAGTAGGTGTCACAGGAAACCAAATTACGTTCACCATCAAAAGAATCAAAAGCTTCTCCGGCAAAGGTTCTTCCCAATTCGGCTTTAGAAAGCTGTACGTTGGGTAAACGAACCCATTGCCCTATGTTGGTTGAATCTACTTCAGAAAGAGCTAATGTCTTTGGCAGAATATTATAGGTGCTGTCCGTTCGCTTTATGTGGTTCTCCTTTAAAAAAAAAGAAAGGTTTCCTATCGAATTTCCTTCAAATGCTCCTAAAGAAACAACTCCGTTTTGAACTCCAGCACCCAGTCCGTTAAGAAGTATAGTAAGCTTTCTTCCCATAGGGTAATCATTACTTAAGAAAGATTGATCAATTAAAAACCGTACTGCAAATTCAGGGTTACTGGGATGATCTTGAAGATAGATTTCCTTATAAAAGTTTCCACTTATATCTGAACTCGTTACATAAGAATCAAACCAAAGAGAATCCTCTTCTATTGAAAAGTAAACAAAGCCCAACTCGGAACCTCGGACTCTTTCCCAAATAGCTTCTATACTGGTGTTGGGTTTAAAAGCTTGGATTTTGGAAGCCGATGTAATAAGTAACTCCTCTTTGGGGCTAGTGCAACAATTGAAAATTAAACATATAAGGAAAATATTTTTTTTCATAAAGCGAGGGTTTAAAATCTATAATAAATTGAAGTGAAAAAAGTAGTTCCCCTGCCCCACCAATATTTTGGTGCAAACAGTGGAGTTGATCTTAAGTTGTCTTCTGTAACATTTCTATAGTTAGCATTTCTTCCTTGTTCAAATCCACCTGTCTTATAGGTTGTATTTAGAAGGTTTTGAAGGCTAATGAAGAATCCAAAATATTTATTTTCCACCTTCCATGACTTTCCACCCGTTGCATTGAGCAAAAAGTAGGAAGGAAACTGCTCTTGGGCTAGAAGATTAGATGCGGTTTCATTATTATATTCAGGGAATATAATTCCATCTCCATCAGTATAAAAGTTTTGACTTCTTCTAAGTGGGTTGGGACTTAAAAAATTACGTGCAAAGTAATTTCCAAAAACACCAATACGCCAATACGTAGGGTCTGAATATTCGAAACCAACAGAATAGGCTTGTTGAGGGCCTGCTCTCAGAAAATAACCTGCTAACTGACTAGAACCAAAATTTTGATGCCCGTTTTCAAAACCTGCTATTTTAGATGCATCAGTGGGTGCTGTATATAAACTAAGATCAGGATTATTACCATACTGATGAATGCCAACAGCAAAAGCAAGTTTAATCTGAATAACATCTGCTAAAGTTACTTTCCATCCAAATTCCAAACCTTGATGTTTTTTTTCTACATTATGGAGTACTTCCTGAATGAAAAATGCCTCATCCCCCCCTACACCATCTGCAAAATAAAAACTCAGCTGGGTGCCTTTCTGTTCTATTCCCCAATATGCTAAAAGCTGTAAGTCAAACCAAGGTGCTTGCCAATGATATTTTGTGGTGAAAAATAATGTTTGCTCGATTGTGATGTTGGGTATAATTTGATTTTGGTTTCTGGGATTAGAAAAGGTATTTCTTAATGTAGGAGGCTGTGAAGAAAATAATCCGTTAAATTGTATTTGGTGTCTTCCGCTTAGAGATAAACTTCCTCCTATTTTTCCACTCCAACTAGTAAAATTTATTGGTTCAGCAGACCCTAGTGAACTATTCGGGAAACCTCCATTTTGAAAATAACCTGTACGCTGATACTGAGAATAATTGTATCTACCTCCAATATATAAACTATATCCCCCTACTTCTTTTGACCAATAAGTAGCTAATTCAAATTGATTAACTCCCATCTGATACGAATATTGAAATTTTTCTGCTAATTCAATTACTGCATTTGGATTTAACAGATTGTTTTGTGCTGAATTTAAATCGGTAGCATATAAATCAACATCAATGATCTGATTTGCTTCTAAAAGATCCGTGGTGCGAGCATAATAATCTGCTAAAGATTGAATGATGATTAGTTCTGTTTGCCATTTTATTTCAGGTTTCAGATTCCATAAAAAAGAAAGTGACCCGGAAAATTTTTTTTCATTTTTAATGTCATCATATAAAAAATATCGAGCATCGTTTTGAGTGCTATTCAGGTTGGATAATCGAATAGATTCCCAATCAATCTGACCTGAGTTTCTTAAATGTTGATCTGCTAAATAAGCAGATGAAAAGTCTTGATCTAATGGGTTGCGTAGAAAATAACTTGGTAAATTTTGGTAATAAACAGGATCGGGATTTCGGGCGCCTCCAATTACAGTATTTTCAAGTATACTCGCTCCGGTATAAGAAAGTCTTGAATTAGCAGTTTCGCCAAATTGATACGCTGTGTTTAATTGAATTCTTATATTGTAGCTCGGTGTCCATTCATGATTTAAAATCAAAATTGGAGTTTCTGTTTTACCAAGTCGAGTATTTCTATGTATACTCTTATCAATTCCCCAATACGGGTTGTACTGTTTTCCTTTAATTCTAAATACTTCTTCAGTTAATGGCGCATTTCGCCCTCGAGATGTTGGAGTATATATTGCCGAAAACCAACTGCTCAATCTGGGGGTCCATTTTTTCTCAATCATAAATAATCCTGAAAATGATTTATAGGATGTGCCATTTACATAACCTTGAGTACCCCAACGTGAAGAAAATAAAAAAGAGTAGGCCCATTGCTTTTTATTCATGCCAGAATGATGGGAAATCATCGTACGAAATCTATAACTAGTATTTGAAAAAGCTTGAGAAATTTTACTCCCCCTTCGAAATCCTGAAGGTCTAAGGTTAAAAGAAGTATAACCAAGTACTCCTCCAAAACCTGCACCAGAGGACTGGATTCCAAAACCATTTTGTTGCGCACGATTGGTGAAATCATTTAGCCCTCCCCAGCTTGACCAAACTGCCCTTCCGTTTTCAAAAGAGTTCATTCTAATTCCATTAATTCTTATCTCTTGATGTTTACTATCCAAACCGCGTGCTGAAAAAAAAGAACTAGAAAATTGAAAAGCAGCTGCTTCTAAAAAAACGGTTCGGCGTGCTTGTAAAGCTCCTAAGAATTGACTTCTGTCATCTTCTAAATTATCAAAATCTTCATGCTGTAAATCAAAAACCTCTAATGCCCCTGTATCGTATAGTTCAAGTGTCATAAACCAAACACCAAGTTCAAGAATCGGTAAAGACTTTTGAAGTTGAAATGGTACAATTAATGTTTTATATCCTTCAAGCTTAAAGGTTAATTCTTTATTATAAACTTCATCTAATTTCAAAGCAAATTCAAAATATCCTAAAGCATCTGTAATTGTATTTATCTTTTGATCATTTTCGGAAATTTCAACTCCAGAAAGGGGGGTGTTATCAGTGATTAAAACACGCCCTTTAACAACTACATTTTGAGCATTCAAATTAGTTGATAAACATAATATAATAAAGTAAAAGTATTGATGCATAACTACTTATAATTAATTTATGTTGGATGAATGTATTAAAAAAAGTATTTTTATGAAAAAAAAAGATGTTAAAATTACACTTTTTAATATATTTATTTACTGGTATTCTAATGCAAACGCTACAACCTGTTTTGGCTCAGAAAGCACATCTATTCCGTTGGTTTTTATAATGTCGAAAATCTATTTGATACTGAAAACAACTCAGAAAAATTTGATGATGATTATACACCAGAAGGGAGAATTCGTTGGTCTAAAACACTTTTGAATCAAAAAATTAATCAATTGGCTTTTGTACTGTCTAATGTTGGAAAAAAGGAAACAAAAAGACCACCTTTAATCATAGGGTTGGCTGAAATAGAAAACCATAAAGTATTGGAATTGTTAATAAATCATCCGTTACTAAAACCTTATAAATATGGTATTATTCAATATGAAAGTCCTGATTTTAGGGGAATTGATGTTGCTTTTTTATATCAAAAAGAACACTTTACACCCACCAATCACAAACCCTATGAGCTTGAACTTGTAGATTCAAAAAGCCAATCACCACGGACTACTCGTGATCAATTGGTTGTTAGCGGTTATCTTGGGGAAGAAGAAGTTTATTTTATTGTCAACCATTGGCCGTCAAGAAGAGGTGGGGCAAGGAAAAGCGCTTCTAGCAGGATGAAAGCGGCCCGCTTACATCAAAAAATTAGCGATTCTATTTCAAGATTACAAGATGAAGTTAGAATTATTTCTATGGGAGATTTCAATGATAACGGCAATAATAAAAGTCTAAGGTATTTAACCCAGAAACATAAGTATCATAAAATTATTTATGATAATCAAATGAACCTTTTATACAAAAAGGGGATTGGAACGCTTGCCTATAATGATCAATGGTTTTTGTTTGACCAGTTCCTCACCAGTCCTGATTGGAAAAAAGACTCTAATCTAAAAGTCATAGGAGTCAAGGTTTATAACCCTCCTTACCTAAGAAACCCCGAAGGCAGATATAAAGGATACCCCTATCGGGTTCAAATAAACGGAAACCAACTCAGCGGCTATTCCGACCACTTCCCTGTTTATCTTTTGATTGCGAAAAGGGTTTCAGATTAATTACTCCAACAAACGCAAAACAAAAGCATCTGGTGTTTCTTGGAACGCTCCGCTGGTAGAGAATCCTTCTTCAATTGCTTTGGCTCTTAGAGCGTCGGAGTGGCGGATGCTGTGATACAGAACATCTAAGTCAATAGAACCGTCTGTACGTAAAACTTCGTTTCCTGCGGTATTGTATAAATATAATTCTGGATCTGAAGGGTCCAAAAATTCAATAAAATCAACCGCATCTAACTGTGCTTGCGTTGGGTTAGGCCCACCATAGAAGAGGTTAAAAAGCATTTGAAACTCTGTGTTGCTTTGTGTTATTTGGTCTACGCTTATGTTTGGAAAAAGGGTTTCCCATTTATAGAGGTTATAGCTACTCTGAGTGGCAAGGGCTACAATTCCTAATACGCCCTGGTTATGTTCTGCTTGAAGTCCATTCCACAATGAAATTCCTGCTCCAGAAGAAGCGCCGCTTAAAATTATTTTATTGGCATTCAAGTCAAGCCCAGAAGCTATAGATCGGACGTGGTTTAGCAACAAGGTTCCGTCAGAAAGTGATGTAGTTAAACCCACACTATTTGAGCTGTTTAAAAAACTATAATTGGCGTTCACTACTGCAACATTTTGATTTAATAAATTCGTTACTATACTTGCAAAAGGTTCCTCGTAGGTATCGCTTTTGTCGTTAAACAAAAAGCTTCCGCCGTGAAAGAAAACAACGATTCCGATTGCGTTTCCGTTTTGCGGAACCATCAAGTCAAAGGTATTGCGCTCAGCAGATCCATAAGAAAGGTCTTGGTAAAACAAGGAAGATGTGCCTAAAGGGTTTGATGCTGGGACCTGATTAAGAAAAGAAGTAGCTTGTTCTTGATAAGAAACCGTTGTGCTTTCTGAACTGCAGCTAAGCGTTAATAACAAAAGTAAAATAGGTAGTGATTTTTTCATAAGGTACTGTTTTAGGTAAAATTCCAAAAAAGGTTATTCTTCTAAACCTTCGGGATATAGAAAATTATTATAAGGAAAACGGGTTACATGTATATCCCGGATGGCAGCATATACTTGTTTTCTGAAATGATGTATATTATCTTTTTTGGTTGCAGAAATAAAAAGTGCATTTCCAATCATTTTTGCCATCCAAGTTCGTTCCCACTCTTCCAGGGTATTATGTAATTTAGTTTTTTCGGTAACCAAATCATCGGGTTCGATTACAAGTGGTTCATAAGCGTCAATTTTATTGAAAACCATTATGGTGGGTTTGTCCTGACTTTTAATTTCTGAAAGAATCAAATTAACCGAGGCTATGTGTTCTTCAAAATTAGCATGAGATATATCGACTACGTGGAGTAATAAATCAGCTTCCTGAACTTCATCTAAGGTACTCTTAAAAGACTCGACCAATTGGGTAGGTAGTTTGCGTATAAAACCAACCGTGTCGCTTAACAGAAAAGGTAAATTCCCGATAACTACTTTACGTACTGTGGTGTCTAGCGTTGCAAATAGTTTGTTTTCGGCAAAGACTTCACTCTTAGCAATTGCATTCATTAGAGTAGATTTCCCAACGTTGGTGTAACCAACTAAGGCCACTCGAACAAGAGCCCCACGATTTCCTCTTTGGGTAGACATTTGCTTATCGATTAGCAAGAGTTTCTTTTTGAGTAAGGCAATTTTATCTCGAACAATACGTCTGTCTGTTTCAATTTCTGTTTCTCCAGGTCCACGCATCCCAATTCCCCCTTTTTGACGTTCTAAATGTGTCCAAAGCCCCTTAAGTCGTGGAAGTAAATATTGATATTGCGCTAATTCTACTTGGTTTCTAGCGTAGCTTGTTTTTGCTCTTTGGGCAAAAATGTCAAGAATCAGACCAGTTCGGTCTAAGATTTTACACTTCATTACCTCCTCAATATTTCGCTGCTGTGCTGGAGATAATTCATCATCAAAAACAACGGTCGAAACTTCGTTTTCCTCTACAAACGCATGGATTTCGTTTAGTTTCCCACTTCCTATGAATGTTTTGGGATTGGGAAGGGTCATTTTTTGAGTGTATTGCTTGATGACTTCTCCGCCTGCAGTATGAGCTAAAAAAGCTAATTCTGCTAAATATTCTAGTGCTTGATCTTCGTCTTGTCTTGCGGTAATAACTCCAATTAGTACGGTCTTTTCAAAAACTAGTTTTTTCTTTTCTATCATTATTTCAGAAGTCCCATTTTTTTAATTCTAACAGTTTACCGTCAAATTCGGCAAAGGTGAAATGGGTAATCCAATCCCCAAGGTTTATGTAGCGTGCATCAGTTCCTATTGGCAGGTTCAATGGTAAATGACGATGTCCAAAGACAAAAAAATCTCGCTTTTCTTCAGCTTGTTTTTTATTGCAATATTGAACCAACCATTCTTTTTCTTCCCCCAAAAAAATAATGTCTTCTTCTCCAGAAATCATTTTGTTTTTTAAAGATAAATAAGTTCCTATTCGCATGCCAATATCGGGATGAATCCATCGGTATAACCATTTAAAAAAAGTCGCTGTAAAAACTTTTTTCATGCGTTTAAATCCAATGTCTTTTGGCCCAAGACCATCTCCGTGTCCAATTAAAAATTTCTTTTCATTAAGCACAAAATCTTGTGGTTCATGATGTACTATAAATCCGAGTTCCTTTTGAAAATAATCACGAACCCAAAGGTCGTGGTTTCCTGTAAAAAAGTGAATTTCTACTCCTTGATCCGATAATTCTGCAAGCTTTCCGAGTACGCGAACAAACCCTTTAGGAACTACTGTTTTATATTCAAACCAAAAGTCAAAAAGATCTCCTAATAAAAATAAAACCTCCACATCCTTCTGAATGTGATTCAACCAAGAAATAAATATACGCTCTCTAGCAATGCTGCTTTCAGCATTGGGAGCGCCCAAATGGTTGTCGGATGAAAAGTATATTTTTTTCCCCTTAGGAAGTTTCATAAACACATATTAGCATGTAAAGATACAGAAAAGCGTTTATCCGATTGCTTGTTCTAAATCGTCAATTAAATCTTGAGCATCTTCAATTCCAACACTGAGTCGAATTAATGAATCTACAACCCCACTTTTTTCACGTTCTACTTTTGGAATTGAAGCGTGTGTCATGCTGGCTGGATGTCCAGCTAAACTCTCTACTCCACCCAAGGATTCTGCCAGGGTGAATATTTTTAGATTTTCAATGATTTTTATAGCGGCCTTATAGTCAGCGCCTGTTGGAATAAATGAAAGCATTCCTCCAAAATCTTTCATCTGCGATTTTGCAATATGATGATTTGGATGTGTTTCGAATCCTGGCCAATATACTTTTTCGATTTTAGGATGATTGTTTAAATACATTGCAACTTTTCTTCCGTTTTCACAATGACGTTGCATACGCACATGCAGTGTTTTAATTCCCCGGAGTGTTAAAAAACTATCCATGGGCCCACAAACAGCACCACTCGCATTTTGGATGAAGTATAGTCGTTCAGCAAGATCATCATCCTTTACAATTAATGCTCCTAAGACCACATCGCTGTGTCCACCAATATATTTAGTAGCAGAATGCATTACGATATCAGCACCTAAATCTAAAGGTTGCTGTAAATATGGAGAAGCGAATGTATTGTCTACTGCCAAGAGGATTTTGTGCTGCTTAGCAATTTGAGAAACTGCTTTAATATCTACAACATTCATCATCGGATTGGTAGGAGTTTCTACCCAAATCAATTTTGTGTTAGAGTTGATTGCATCAGCTACTGCTTGCACATTATTCATACCTACAAAATGAAACTTGATTCCAAAACCTTCGAATATTTTAGTAAACAAACGATAGGAACCGCCATATAAATCGTTGGTAGAAACAACCTCATCGCCTGGTTGTAATAATTTCAAAACTGCATCAATTGCAGCCAATCCAGAACCAAAAGCCAGTCCATGTTTTCCGTTTTCTATACTGGCTAAAGATTTTTCTAGAGCTTGACGTGTTGGATTGTGGGTTCTGCTATACTCAAAGCCTTTGTGACCGCCCGGAGTAGTTTGAGCATAGGTAGAGGTTTGATATATTGGAGGCATTACGGCTCCATAAGCTGGATCGTGATGTTGGCCTCCGTGTATTGTTTTCGAATTAAAACGTAATTTCTTTTCCATAAATTAAAGGATCATTTTTGAATTCAAAGGTAGGGGATTCAAAGGATTTCTCCATATTTTTAATGCTTTTAACAAAAATTGATTTTCTTTGTTCGAATAATATAAAACATGGATATTTTTTACTTTTTAAAGACCTGCGATACGTGTAAAAGAATCATAAAAACATTGGACATTCCTGATTCCGTTTCTTTGATTAACATCAAAGAAAATCCGCTCAGTTCGGAACAATTGAATGCTTTATTTAAAAGCACTAAATCATATGCTGCCCTCTTTAATAGCCGTGCTCAACTTATTCGAAAAAGAGGATTAAAAGCTAATGAACTTTCTGAAGAAAAAATGAAAGGCCTGCTTCTCGAACATTATTCTTTTTTAAAACGCCCCGTTCTGCTTTATAAGGAAAAACTTTTTATAGGAAATTCTGCAGCTACCGTTGAAGCTGCAAAAAAGGCCATTCATGGATAAAAGAGTTCTTGCCCTATTAGCCGCCTTTGGAGCTACAACTATTTACGGATTTAACCACACCATAGCCAAGGTAGTTATGCCTGAATACATCGGAGCGTTTGGACTGGTAATGCTTCGGGTGGTTGGAGCTGCCGCTTTATTTTGGATTGTAAGTTTCTTTTACCCTTCAGAAAAAATTGAACGTAAAGATTTATTCAGAATTGCTTGTGCTACCGTTTTTGGAATGTGCATCAACATGCTTATGTTCATTAAAGGTCTCAGTCTTTCGACACCGATTAACAGTTCTGTAATTGTTACTCTAACCCCTATTATGGTAATGATTCTTTCTGCTATTTTTCTGAAAGAAAGAATAACCACCAAAAAAGGATTTGGAATTTTAATGGGATTTGGAGGGGCTGTTTTATTGATTCTTCAAGGAAGTAACGATATACTAAACGCACCAAACATTCCACTTGGAAATATCATGATGTTTGTTAACGCAATTTGCTACGGAACTTATCTGATATTGGTTAAACCGATGACCAAAAAATACACCACCATAACCCTTATGAAATGGATGTTCTTAGGAGGTGTTCTTTTGAATCTTCCAATAACCTTTTCCGAATTTACAGCAGTAGCATGGACCAGTCTCCCTTTTGAGGCTATTTGGCGCATGGCTTTT
>Ga0209601_1002530_pt1 | contig 11184 bp, 10 predicted proteins | sample COGITO_mtgs_1104_4_FD_184796 | JGI IMG/M metagenome (GOLD analysis project Ga0209601, IMG submission 184796) | Pelagic marine microbial communities from North Sea - COGITO_mtgs_110426 (SPAdes) (version 2) | ecosystem: Environmental > Aquatic > Marine > Epipelagic ...
AGAGAGATAGCGGGATGAAGCGAAAGAGACTCTAGAAACTCAGAATAATTGAGGGCTGATTTAGCCTTAAAAGAAATAAAAGTGCGGTCACCCTCCTCGCCTAATTGAAAATCAAGAATCTCAATGCTCTTAGATTTTGCAAGAATGAATTCAGGGACTGAAGGAAAATCCCTTAGGGCTTGCTGGGCTGAAAGAAATTGCTCGAAATTCTTTGCCTTATCATAAACATAAGTAAAGTTAGATTTGGCTATTGTCAGCGCTCTCTTCTTGGTGGATATAGACTCAGATATATTCAATAAATAACTTAACCCTATGATTATGAGAATAGTGGTGACGGCAATAAGTAGAGCTTTCCGCTTATATGCATTTAAGGCTGACCATAGCTGTAGAATATTATTCTGCATTATATTGAATGGTAATTAAGCCATAGAGGCCGTCGGCACCCTCAACTAAACTTTGAGCATCCATGGTCGAATTGCTTTGATTGATTGCCGCTTGTATCAAACCAAGCTTATAGGGTGCTAAGTTTTCCACAGCCGCCCTGACAGTATTGTTTTTAAGATCAACCTGAATTTTACGAATAGATTCGTCGGCCAGGGACTCTATATAGATCAATGCGTTTAAGTCCTGAGATGAGGCTGTTATCTGTAAAGGGATATCCCTCGTCAAATCATCAATCTGTGCTTTTGGGTTAACCAGTCTGGTAAAAGTAGGATTGAGCTGACGAAATACTTCGATGGTGCTGTCTTGATAGGATGAAAGAAAGGAGCTCAAAAGAGAATTTATAACCAAAGGAGCGAGAAAGGTAATCATTAGCGCAGCACCAATAATGCGGGATTCTAAAGTGGTAAGCTTGAACTTCAATTTTAGATAATTGATTGATAGTCTTCTGCGGAACATATTCAATGATGCTAAATTTTCATGCTCTATTAGTTGCACATGAAGATCATGCAGGCTACGACTCTGCATTTGGGTAACATCAAATGGAAGATCTCCATCTATGGGATGCTCGCCCAATAGAGTGAGGTCGGCTGAGTGCAAAGCCCCTGGATCAAGTGTGTCTATATAATTAGTTAGGGTGGCTAAACTGCCTCCAAAGCCTGAATGATCTCTAAAAGCTGCAATAAAATAATTGTCTTGGATGAAGATTGAAGTCCCATTGCTTTGCAGAAGAAAGTGCTCGGGAAGAATTGTGATTTCAGCATCTACATCATCAAAGAAACTTATAACTGAGTGATAAATTTCTGAGTCTATCCATGAGGCTAGTTTCCATTCAGCACTATAAAAAAATTGCAGGCTTGATACATCACTAATAAGCTGGTCTTCAATTTGAGCGAAGACATTGGCTTGCAAGACCTCGCCTTTGTAATGTTGATCATTCTGGTAACTCAAAAATCCAAATAATTGAGATGGCAACATGAGAAATATATTGGAGGTATTAACCAGGTGCTTTTGAATATCAGATAATTCGATTGAAGCAACTGTGTGGCGCATGTCAGATTGATATGAATAAACATCAACTGATTTGAGGCTTAAATCTGTGAAATGAAGAATAGAATTAATCATATAAAATTAAAAATTAAATGTTCTCCTGGCAATTACCGCTGAATTTGAAAGATCTAATATAACAAGGGTATCAAGATTAGCAGAAAAATTTTCATTTACTATCTTGCCATGAAGATGGAAACTCTTAGAGTTTAAGCTTAAAACCTGGTCAGGGTAATCTTTTGAGCGAGAAAAAAACTCAGCAAAGAAATCAATACTGTCATAGCCTTGTCGAGGCATATCAATAATTTGACTCTCAACTAATTCCAGATTGTCGTTATTAAAAAAAGAAGCGACGAGCATTGTATCCTCACTTGTCAGCGAATTAATATTTAAAAATTGTTTGCTGGAGTCTGGAACAACGCATAAATTAGTGGAGAGATCATCAAAGCTCACGGTCTGCATGATTGGAAAATTTTTAATTTCTGATAAATCTACCAGTAATCGCTTAGGTGTGAATTGTTGAGTGATACTAGCAGGACCAATATAAAAATAATTCTCAGCACCAAAATTTCGCGGCTGATTATCCATATCTACCCAATCAATTAATTGATCTATAAAAGACTCTATGTCTGATTCATTTAGAAATTTTAATCTTAAGTAACGCTCAAGCCATTTTCTTTGAGCTAAAGCAACATTAAAGGTATTGTCTGCAGGTTCAAATAAGCTGTTTAAATTAAAACAATTGACTGCATCAGAGATCTTTAGCTCTAGGAGCATGGAATCATTTTCATAATAAAACGTATTTTTTAAGAGGGGGTCATGCAGTGTCAGCTTTTCTTGCTGTGATTTAAGCTCTTTCTGCAGGCTTTGAATGGCCTGACCTTCAGAGCTTATTAGCATTTGATAGCTGAGAGTCTTAAAATCTAAATAAGCTTCTCTGCTCAAAGAAATATAAAAATTTTTACTAATTTGAACACTGATCAGAGACATCACCATGATTATTAGCAGAGTGGTGATGAGTATAACGCCTGGTTTATTCATGCTGTTTCTCAAGGTTTGAATGAACCACCCAAGAATAAGATTTCCCATTTTCTTGCTCTAACACGAGCTTTATAAGTGATGGAATCTTGCGCCTTGTTACCTCATCAATAGGCCATAGGGAAAACCAGGCAGAGCCATTAGAAAATTGAAGTTCAAGGTTCTTTACATCCTCCAGCAATACTGTTTTAAAAAATTTTGTTGGGTCTGCAGGCGCCGCTGCATAAAACTGTTTTCTAATAAACTGTCTGTTGTCCAGGCGATACTCCACACGAGCCAATGAATTTGAAAAGTTCTTGCCAGCCCTTACTTTGGTTACTAAAACAAAGCTATTAGAGTTCAGGGGGCTTTGAAAATTTAAATCTTGGTCCTCGCCCCTAAAATCAAGCAGAGGTATATTGATAGCATTTGTTATGTCTTCTCTTAACGCATCTCCCAATAGATTAATTTTTAATGTTTGAGAGGAGTGCAAAAATACAGTCTCCTTGGATTGAATGGAAGACTGAAGAAAAGATGAAGTAATAACTGCAATAATACTCAAGATGACCAAAGAAATTAAAACTTCAATCAACGTAAATCCAAAGCCAGTATGATTATTTTTTTTCAATGAAGCTCCTTAGCTCAAAAATACTAAATTCCTGAGAGAGCCCAACCTTAATTGATACTTGATCAAATTCAGGTGAGGCGGTTTCTATTTTTTCAGACCACACAAATGACTTGCCACCAAAACTGATTTGACCAGTTCTCTCACCACTATCATTAAAAGGTTCTATGGTTTGGATTAAAGCCAATCGATTACTTGCGATTTGGCGTGCATAGCTTCTGTTTTCAAGCTGAACAGCTGATAGGGTGGTGGAGCTAATAAATTGAAAAATAGCTGTAACAGCAAGACCTAGAATCAAGAGTGCAACTCCGACTTCCAGTAAACTAAATCCTTTTTTGAGCATTACGACTATTGATTTAAAAGATTAATATTAGAATATTGATCCACAACAAGATTCAAGGACTGGCCTTGCTGCTGGATGATAATATGTCCGCCAGATGATTGACCTGATGGGTAAAACACTAAAAATGGATCAACCCTGGAATCAGGAATACGAAATATATTTCCTCTATTATCTTGAAACTGAGTGCTTAGATTAATGCTGGGTAACATTTCCGGGGGTAAGCGATGAGGATGCCATTCATCATTTTTAAAAGAGGCAATAAACTGAGTGTCATTGCCAATAAACCAAGCAATATTCTTCTTGGTTAGCGCGCTTTCCTCTCCAAGATATTGCACTAAATTACCAAAAGGTTGAACTTGATCAGATTGGCGGCTCGATAAGAAATCAGTGTTAGCAAGGACTATTGTTGAAATTAAACCAATGAGAATAAGGGTTACCATCAGCTCCAGCATCGTGAAGCCACTGGCATTTTTTAACTGCCTGAAATCCAATTGCCAATATCAGCATTGTCACCAACACCACCCTCCAGCCCATCTGCACCAAGGCTGTAAATATCATATTTTTTTGATTGTTGGCCTGGAAATAGATAGAAGTACTCCCGCCCCCATGGATCCAAGGGCACAGAGTTGATATACCCATTCTCTGGATAAAGATAAGGTCTCTTTAATTCTGCATGGGGTTTTACTAGCGCTTCAAGACCCTGCTCCGTTGTTGGATATCTCATTTCATTGAAGTTGTAGAGCTCTAATGCTTTTTCTACTTGAGACAGGTCAGCCCGCATCTTCTCGAGGTTAGCACGCTGTAAAAAAGGTGATACATTTATAGCGACAATTGTCGCAAGGATTCCCAAAATTACAATCACCGCCATTAATTCAATTAAGGTAAAGCCAGGTTTATTTTTAGACATCATGATCATCCTAAAGCTATAGTATTCATTTGCATTATAGGTATTAAAATTGCCAAAACAATTAATAAAATTATGCCGCCCATAAAAATAATAACCATGGGCTCAAGAAGAGATAAAACAGTAGCTCTTTTGCTTTCAATCTCCCCTTTCATGTATTGAGTCACTTTCTCAAACATGAATACTAAGTTGCCTGATTTATATCCACTTGATAGTAACTGAATAAAGAGTGAGGGGAAGACTTTAGATTCTCTTAAGGAGAGCATGAAATCCTTGCCTTCAATTAAATCAGCTCTAGATGTATGGATGGCTTGAGCGATATATTGATTTGAAATCACAACCTGTGCTTGCTGCATGGCTATGTCTAGGTTCAGTCCGGACTTGAGCATTAAGTGCATAATCCTTGCAAAACGCTCAACCTCTGCATTCAAAATAAAACTTCCCAAAATAGGCACTCTTAAAAAATTTCTATGAAAGGATATTGCTGTTTTTAGATTTTTAGATAAGCGCTTATAAAAGTAATAACCTGCCCCTAAGGCTATTAAAGCTAAGAGGAGTGCAAGCCATGCATAATCTGAAAGCACCATCAAGGTTCTGGTTAGAAGCGGTAAGGTTGCACCAGCTCTAACGAATTGGTCAACTACCTGCGGCATAACAAACGTTAGTAATGCAAAAACTACTCCCACCGAAAAGGTTAAAAGAATAGCCGGGTAAGTTAGTGCTGATATGACTTGTTGCCTGACAAGTGCAGCCTCTTCTAAGTAGTCTGCGAGATTGCTAAAGGCGAGATGAAGATTTCCAGCAGAATCTCCTGCAGCAATAAGTGAGCAATAAGTTTCATTGAAAATATGTTGGTAGGAGGCCATCGCCTCAGCAATTCTAGAACCTTGCAATATCTCATCTCTCACAGAGTGAAGAGCAATTGCAAGAGATTTATCCTCAACCTCTAGCGCAATAGATTTTAAAGTCTCATCTATGGGTATACCAGAATCTAATAGAGTAGATATCTGCCTAGTCGCAAACAACAAATCTTTTTGGTTAACCTTAGAAGCTCTAGCAAAAAAATTTTTCTGAGATAAGTTTAGTGACAAAGGCGTTAAATTTCCTAATTTAATCTGCTGTCTTGCTTGCCTCTCTGAGGAAGCATTCAAAATACCATGAACTTTTTTTCCAGCTAAATTCAGAGCAGAATATTTATAAGTTGGCATCGTGGTGGTTTTGCACTTTGAGGAGCTCCTGATAAGAGGTAATGCCTTCTAACAAAAGCTTAATCGATGATGTGTCAATGGAGGAGGTATTTTTAAAGGCGCATTGAGCTAAAAGATTTTCTGATGCTTCGTCGTGTATTAAAGCTTTGAGCTCGTCTGTAACATTTATGCATTCAGCAAGAGCGACACGTCCTTTAAAGCCAGAATGGCCGCAATCCTCACATCCTTGAGATTGATAGATAGAATCATGTTTTTTGAGAGAAAACTTTTGTTGAATAGATTCCGGGGGCTCTATTTCAAGCTTGCACGACGAGCACAGCCTTCTAACCAAGCGTTGAGACATGACCATTCTGATGCTTGAGGCTAAAAGGTATGACTCAACTCCCATATCTCTTAATCTAGCAATAGCTCCAATGGCGCTATTAGTATGAACAGTTGATAGCACTAAATGCCCAGTTAAACTTGCCTGTATTGCAATTTTGGCTGTCTCAACGTCTCGGATTTCACCAACCATGACAATGTCTGGATCTTGACGAAGAATTGATCTAAGACCTGATGCAAAATCATATCCAGCCTTAGAATTAACTTGTGTTTGCCCAATGCCAGACAAGGTATATTCAATGGGGTCCTCAACTGTCAAAATATTTTGAGAGGCGTCACTTATGTGTCGCAATCCAGAGTAAAGTGTTGTTGTTTTTCCAGAACCAGTTGGGCCGGTGACAAGAATAATGCCCTCGGAAAAGGTTAGAGCTGTTTTATAAGAGTCCAGGATGGTGGTCGGCAGTCCTAAATCTGTGATATTGATTTGTGCTGCTTTTTTATCTAGTAGTCTCAATACTACCCTCTCACCATAAGATGAGGGCAATGTAGAGACTCGAACATCCACCTTGTTAGTTCCCAAAGAGAGAGAGACCCTTCCATCTTGAGGTTTTCTTCGCTCGGCAATATCCAAACGAGCAATAATCTTCAGGCGAGAAATAATTGGAGCTGACATCCTAGCATCATGAGTCAATACTTCCTGTAAAATACCATCAATGCGATATCTAATAATAAAGTTATCTTCGTAAGGTTCAAAATGGATGTCTGAAGCTCTAACTTTAATTGCCTGACTTAAAACTCCGTTAATCAGCTTAATAATTGGAGCATCATTGGCACCACTTAAAAGATCTTCTGTTGGTGCTAGAGTATTTGCAAAAGACTGAAGATCAAAATTCTCAGAAAAATCTTCCGTAAAGCCTGCGCCATCTCCATGGTTAGAGTATTGTTGGGTCAGCATGCTATCAAATGTCTTGGGGGAGCACACCTCTACAAAAAATTCAGCTTTCAGTACCCTGGTTAATTCCTGATAGAGACTGGAAGTTAATTTTTTCTCTGAAAGTACGGTTAGCTGAGTTTCTTTCCAGTATGCTAAAAGCCTATGAACTCTAGCAAATTCATAAGGAAGCTCAATATCATCTCTTTGATCAAGTAAGCTCATCCTCAATTAGTTAGTGAGATCTATTACGGGGATTTCTGCAGCAGATCTTAAAATAGCCTCAGCATTAATGTAATTATATTTTTCTCCAGACAGGGAAGAAACATCATCTGAATCAATTAGAATAGTCGGTCTTAAAAAAACCATTAAATTTCTTTGAACTCTAGACTCAGCTGATGAACTAAATAATTTGCCTAGCAGCGGAATAGATCCCAAAATAGGAACTCTGGAGGTGCTTTCTTGGAGATCATCTTCATTGAGGCCACCCAACACAATCATTTGATTGTTATCTACTAAAACAGTTGTCTCAATACTTCTCTTGTTGGTGATTAGGTCTGCCGTGCCTGTTAGTGGTCCAACAATACCTGACACCTCTTGTTTAATTTCTAGGATAACTGAGTTGCCTTCATTGATCTGCGGGGTAATAGACAGTTTAATCCCCACTTCTTGCCTAGAGGTTGTCCTAAAAGGGTTTGCATTACTAGAGCCTAGGCTCTCCCCTGTTGTGATGGGAATTTCTTGGCCTATCACTAAGTGTGCTGGTTCATTATCCATGGCAATGATGGTATGGGTAGATAAAATATCTGAATTTTGATCGTCTGCAACAGCGCTAATAATTCCTGCAAAGCTATCACCCCCACTTAAATCACCAAACCCGCTAACCAGGCCCGAGGAGTTTAATAAAGACGTGGTAGCAAGATTGCTAAGCGTTGCATTATTACCCTGCTCAATTGCAGAGCCTGCTATAGATAGTAAATCTGGGTTCGCTCCATTTTGAAAGCGGGTGATGCCTATAGGTATATTGCCATCCTGAGCTCCAGCAAAAACTGTTTCGACGCCAAGGTTTCGTGCTGCAGTTTCAGATAGCTCAACAATGATAGCTTCTACTAAAACTTGTGCTCTTCTAATATCTAGCTTGGAAACTAAATTCTTGATTAAATCTAAATTAGTTTCTTCAGAAGAGATGATGAGGGAATTGGTTTCACGATGATGGGTGACCACTGGCTTATCGGCATTTTCGCCAGAAAACCTAATGGACACTGTATTGATAATGGCAGCAACCTCTTCAGCTTTAGCATACTTCAAATATATAACCGCGATCGATCCTCCTGTGAGTGCATCTTGATCCAGGGCCTTTAATGTGTCGGTAATATTCCTTGTCACGACCTGGTCAGCCGATAAAATGACAGAATTTGATGGGGTAAAAGGAACTGCAATAAAATTAGTGATCGTTGGATTATTTTGAGCTTTAAGCCGGTCAAGAATTCTTACAGCTTCAACCGATGAGAGGTTGTTAAGCTTAATAATATTAATCGCGGCACTATCATTTTGATCTAAAGTCATTAGTAGTTTCTCAATCCGCTCTATGTTTGACAACTTATCTACCAATAAAATTGAATTAATTGAAGGAATACTTGAAAGATGAGATTGCCTGCCAGTGATTGCTTTAATTTGGGGCAAAATCTCCCCAGCTGAACGATTTTTTAGAGTGAAAATCTTTGTTGCAATTGATGCAGAACTTTGAGAGTTACTGGAATCTCTGGTGGCTTCATTTTCTGGAACAATCCTAACAATGCCTCCATCAGAAAGAGCAGCAAACCCATGAACTTGAATGGTTCTTAGATATACATCCCATACCTGCTCCGATGACAGAATTGAATCTGAAAAAATAGAAATTCTACCCTTAACTCTCGGATCAAGAATTAAGGTTTTTTTAGAAAACTTAGAAATATCTTGCGTGACTTTGGTGATATCTACATCTTGATAATTAAGCAAGAAGGTTTCTTGAGCCATAGATTTTAAAGATGCAATCAGGAACAGAGAAACCACAATTAATTTATTTACTTTCATTTTTATCTAGTTTCCTATGGGGAGATTGGTGCTCAGTTGATAGTTTTTTCCATTTAACGAAAAGATTGCAAAGTTTGAATCCACACTAATGAGGGTATAGGCATTCTCTAAAAGGTCTCCTTGCTGGACAACAAATGTTTGATTGTTTCTTTCAACAATAACCGAGGCTCTTGTATCGCTGGCCCTATATCCAATAACCTTATAATCAAAGGTCCCAGATGAGGGCTCTAAAGATTTCTGCTGAGCCAGAGGCTCATTATATTGAGCATTCGCAATAGAGCTAAAGCTGAGGGTATTTGTTATAGGCCGGGAAAGCAGCATCATAAATAGTGTGATTAATTGAAACAACGCAGCAGCACACAATATTGCAATGCTTAACTTTTTTAATAAGACAAAATTAACGTTCATATAAATTAGAAGACTATTATTTAGTGTAGCTTATTTTATAGCCCAGATTAAATGCACAGTAGAGCAAAAAGATAGCTTCTCTAATTCAAGAGTATAAAAATTTTAGAACTAAAATGCTATTTTATATTTCTAGGGATGGTAAACCAGAATTCAGACCCGCCCTCATCGTTGGAGACAACTCCAACATCACCTTGGAGGTTGTAGACTAAATTTTTTACTATGGCTAAACCAAGACCGCTGCCTTGTTGCATATTTGCTCTTGCGGAGGCTGTTCTAAAAAATCTTTTAAATACTAGCTCTTGATCTTCCTCTGCAATGCCTTCCCCTTGATCCGTGACAGAAATTCGAGCTAACTCACCTTGTTTTTGAGCTGCAATCTCAATCATGGAATCAGCAGGGCCATACTTGAAAGCATTGTCCAAAAGATTATTCAGCACTCTTTCAATTGCTGTGGCATCGCTATTAACAATAAGCTCGGATTGGGAGTTAAATATGAGATTAATATTTTTTTTCTTGGCCTTATTTTTATAAGAAAGAATAATAGTTTCAATCACCTCATTCAAAACAAAATTTTTGTTAATTAGTTTTAATTCACCATACTCAATTCTTGAAAGATCAATCAATGAGGTGACCATTTCACTTAAGCGATCTGCGTTATGCAAAATAGCCTTTGAGAAGATTTTGGCATCTTTTTTATCATCCAGGGCTCCGTTTAGAAGTGTCTCTGAGTTTGCCTTAATCACACTGACTGGAGTTCTTAGTTCGTGTGAGAGGTTTGAAATAAAATCTCGTCTCATTGAATCCATTTGCCTCAACTGAGTGGTCTCATGCACCACCAAAATGAGCTCTTGAGTGGCCTTGGCTTTATTCATGTGTGCTAAAAGCCAACGAGTATCGTCGTCCGGAGTTTCTAACTCAAACTCACTTTCAAACTGACCTTTTTTAACCGCTTTTTTAAACACCCTGCTCAAAGCTGGCACACCTAGATCATGAATAGACTTTCGCAGCATCTCCTCTGTGCCGAGAATTTCGGTAATCTTATCATTGTGAAAGGTTATTACGCCGCTTTCATCCAACACCATGATGCCCTCGCCCAGGCCATCTAATACCAAGCCGAATTGATCTCTTTGCTGGGCAATCAATGAAATTTGAGTCTTAAGATTATCAGAGATGGTAGAGATATTCCTTGCCATAGATCCTATTTCATCAGACCGTTTTAATGGCAACAGCTGAGATCCTTTCTTTTTATGAGAGCCGTCAGTCATCACCGCAGTAACCCTTTCAAGGTCTGTCAGACTCTCGCGAATATAATTGCCCGCAAGAATGCTGGCTAAAATTGCGACAATCAAAGCCACAACCACGATTAGAGTAACGGAATTATCTAAAGAGGCAATTGAGCTATCAAGGTAGTCATTGGGAACAGAAATCCTGATTAGTCTTGCTTGATCCCCTGAATCATCTCGCAATGCAAAATAGAGCATGTCTTGTTGAGTCGTAGTGCTAAATCTTTTACTGGAACCAAAACCGTTTTTAAAGGCTGCTATAACCTCAGGTCTGCCCCCGTGATTTTCAAGTAATGGCAGGTCTTCCACCTCTAACTCCGAATCTACAAGTACCTGCCCATCAAAGTCTATGATCGTTATCCTGGAGCGCGATGACTCAGAGAAACCATTAATACTACTCTTGAGAGCATCTAAACTTAATTTTTGAGGAAATTGGTTATAAGATTGCTGGAGAATGCCTGCCTGTTTTGATAATTCATTTTCAATCTGGCGCTGTAGGCCCTCGGAAAGATCTCGCTCTGCAACAATAAAAGCAAGCGAAAGTCCGATAAATAGACACGATAAGATAATAAAAAAAATACGG
>Ga0209601_1002538_pt1 | contig 11149 bp, 6 predicted proteins | sample COGITO_mtgs_1104_4_FD_184796 | JGI IMG/M metagenome (GOLD analysis project Ga0209601, IMG submission 184796) | Pelagic marine microbial communities from North Sea - COGITO_mtgs_110426 (SPAdes) (version 2) | ecosystem: Environmental > Aquatic > Marine > Epipelagic ...
GGAATAATGACGATGCATATTATAAAGCAGCGTTTAAACTTTCTAATGCCTTTAGGAAAAACTTTAAGCAATTTGAAGAATTTGCAAACGAAGAAATAAGAAGAGGCGGTCCTCAACGCTACGCTTTTTAAGTATAAAAATTACCTCATAAAAAAAGCATCCTTCATGGATGCTTTTTTTTTAATTTCTTTTGTCTACTTTTAAAATATTTAATTTGAGAAAGACAATTAATAAATCAATTCTCATTGTAGATATAACTTTTTAATTATGATTAAAAATTGGTTTAAGAAATCAGGTCCAGGAACTCTTGTAGCTGCTGCATTTATAGGTCCAGGAACCGTTACCTTATGTACATTAGCAGGAGTTAATTTTGGTTTTCATTTACTTTGGGCCATGGTATTGTCTATTGTAGCTACCATTGTATTACAAGAAATGGCCTCTCGTCTAGGAATTATATCTCAAAAAGGCTTATCTGAGGTTATTAGATCTGAAATTAAACATCCAATAATCAATAAATTAATACTACTACTTATTTTGTCGGCAATTGTTGTAGGAAACGCTTCCTATGAGGCAGGGAATATTAGTGGAGGTATATTAGGACTTGAGTCTATTACAGGAGAATTAAGAATTGTTTTGGGAAACTATTCACTCAATATACTGAGTTTTGTGGTAGGAATTATAGCCTTTATATTACTTTATATAGGGAATTATAAATTTCTTGAAAGAGTACTGGTAATGCTGGTGATAATAATGAGTATCTCTTTTTTAATTACGGCTTTTTTAACAAAACCATCTATCTCTAGTATATTAAAAGGTGCTTTAGTCCCCTCATTTCCAGATGGTAGCTTATTAACAATAATTGGTTTAGTTGGAACTACTGTAGTGCCCTATAATTTATTTTTACATGCATCTTTAGTCAAAGAAAAATGGAATAATCATAAAGATTTAAAAGATGTAAGAAAAGATACTGTTGTCTCTATTGCTCTGGGAGGTCTTGTTTCTATGGCTATTATTATTTCAGCCTCTTCTATAGGTTTGGGAGAAATTTCAAATGCATCAGATTTGGCGAAGAGTTTAGCACCTTTGTATGGAGATTTGGCAAGTTATTTTTTAGGAGTTGGATTATTTGCTGCAGGAATTACCTCAGCAATTACTGCACCTTTAGCTGCAGCTTATGTAGCTAGAGGATGTTTTGGATGGGAATCTGGACTAAAATCAAAACAATTTAGAGCTGTTTGGTTTCTAATCTTATTATTAGGTGTCGTATTTTCATCATTGGGTCTTAAGCCTATAGAGATCATTAAATTTGCACAGGTAGCTAATGGTATTTTACTTCCAGTTGTAGCAGGAATACTCTTATGGATGGTAAATAAAAAAGTAGTTTTAGGAAAGTATGTAAATTCTAAATTCCAAAATATTTTAGGGTTTATTATTTTGATTGTAACTATTTTTCTTGGGTTAAGAGGCCTAGACAAAGTTTTTGAATTTAATATTTTTTGATGATAGATATTAACTGCGATCTTGGCGAAGGGTTAGATATTGAGCAAATCATAATGCCACTAATTTCTTCCTGCAATATTTCTTGTGGAGCACACGCAGGTTCTATAGAAATTATAGATAAAGTTATTGATCTAGCTGTTAAACACAAAGTAAAAATAGGAGCACATCCATCCTTTCCTGATCGACAGAATTTTGGTCGTAAAGTTTTGGATATTTCCAATAGTGATCTTCAAAAAAGTTTAGAGGACCAACTTACTATTTTTAAAGATAGAGCACTGCTCCAAAACGCAACTATTCATCATGTAAAACCACATGGTGCTTTGTATAATTTAATTGCTGTAAATCGTGAAAAGGCTTCGGTAGTTATTGCTGCAATTCAACATGTTTTTGAAGCTGTAAAATTATATGTGCCCTACCAATCAAGGATAGAAGAAGTTGCTATTCAAAGTGGTTTAGAAATTGTTTATGAAGCTTTTGCAGATAGAAGGTATAATGAAGATTTGAGCTTGGTTTCAAGAACTCTTTCCAATGCACTTATTGAAGACAAGTACGAGGTTTTGAAACAAGTACAAAAAATAGCAAATAAACAATTGGTAACTACTGTAAACTTTCATGAGAAAAAGATTAAAGCGTCTACTTTTTGTGTTCACGGAGATACTAAAAATGCCATCGAACTATTGCAGTATTTACACAAACATTTATAAATGAAGTAATTGAAGTTTCAACTTACATATAAACTTTTTGGAAGGTCAGCAATTTTAATAGAATGGCCTGCTAACATTTCACAAGGGATTATTCAAGATATTATCTCTTTTGAGAGAAAGATCAAAGAAATAGATTCTATTTTAGACACAATTATTGCCTATAACTCTTTACTTATTAGGTATCAAAACCCTATTACAAATAATGAGATTATTATTAGTCAACTAAAAAAAATATATGAAGCTTCATCCTATTTAATAAAGCAAGATCAATTTTTATGGCATATTCCTGTTTGTTATGACGTCTCTTTTGGGATTGACCTAGAAGAAATTGCCAATAAAAAAAAATGTAGTGTAGCAGATATTATTAGATTGCATACAGAAACAGATTACTTAGTTTATTTTATTGGTTTTCAACCAGGTTTTCTATACTTAGGTGGGCTGCATCAAAACCTTCATATTCCCAGAAAATCTAACCCAAGAGTCCGAGTAGATAAGGGATCTGTTGGCATAGGTGGTTCTCAGACTGGAGTTTATCCTCAAGATAGTTCAGGGGGATGGAATATCATTGGGAAGTCTCCATTAAATTTTTTCGATATAAACGCTTCAGAATCCTGTTTTGCAAAACCAGGTGATCGCATTCAATTTGTTGCTGTAGACATTCATTCTTTTTATCAAATAGAAAGAGAGGTTATAAATCAAGAATTTATTATTAAAAAAAGACTGTTGTGATAGAAGTTTTACACCCAGGAATTTATTGTTCTATACAAGATCAGGGTCGTTTTGGTTATGCAAAAATGGGTGTTCCACAAGCTGGATATGCCGATACTTATGCTGCAAAAATGGCTAATGCATTATTAAAAAATCATGAGAAAGCTGCCCTTGTGGAAATTACTTTTGGACAAGGGAAATTTAAATTTAAATCCGATACCTATATCTGTTTAACTGGAGGTGATTTTTCTCCAAAATTAAATGGGAAATTAATAAAGATGCAATCTGTTTACCCTATTAAAAAAGATTCAGTTTTATCATTTGGGAAAAGAGTTTATGGAGCTAGAGTTTATTTGTCTGTTCAAGGAGGTATTCAAACTGAAAAAGTCTATGGTAGCCGAAGTTATTTTGAAGGAATTACTCAGCAAAAATTAGTTAAAGGAGCCATGTTGCCTATTCTTCCAATCCAAAAGGATACAGATAATAGTTTCTCTAGAGTTCGAGCAAGTGAAAAACATTTCACAACAATTTATTTACCATGTTTAAAAGGACCAGAGTTTTCCAAACTCAATAATGAACAGCAGCGAAAATTGCTTACTCCTTTCTCAATATCAGATCATAATAATAGGGTAGGATATCGACTAAAAGAATCTTTAGAAAATAACATATCTTCAATACTTACATCGCCAGTCCTCCCAGGAACAGTTCAACTCACTCCGTCTGGTAAATGCATTATTTTAATGCAAGATTGCCAAGTGACAGGTGGCTATCCGAGAATTCTTCAATTATCTGAAATAGCTATAGCTAGGATTAGTCAAAAAATAACTGGTGATAAAATACAGTTTATACTAGAAGACCACTCATAATCTAGTACATAAAAAATAGTATTTACTTCACATTAAGAGCTCCAATTTCGAAGTTCCACAGTAATTTATTATAAGATGGAATCACTTTCTGAATTAGTTCCACAGACCTGTTTTTTAACTCAACCCACTCCTTATTTAGTTCTTCAAGTCTATTTTTTGAGGCTGAATTTAGTTTAGGTATACTGCTGTCATTTTGATTCATTAGAAAGATATATTCTGCGGTAAATTTATTTGGAAAATTTTCCACATCGTCATACGCTTTGGATTTTCGTTGAACCATATCTTCATCCCAAGATTTAAGTTGGAGAATTATAGCCTCTCCCTTAGATTTTAAACCCATATATTTTTGTTCTTCAGGTAATTCCTTAATAATCTTTACTAATTGACTTTGAATCTTTTTCAGCTTATTCACTCTGTTGTGCATATCTGTAAGATTTGCCTCAGTTATGACCTTAAACTTATGAGTTTCTAGATACTCTTCTTTAGTAATATTGTACAATGGATTTGGCAATATGCTAAATAATACTTCAGATAATTTATCTTCTTGTTTTAGTGATGCTGAATACAAATTAGGCATGGCTTTATGACCTCGGTAAGATCCTTCTATGTATGCGGTGGGTATTCCTGGTAAACTTTGGTGTCTCATATCCCATACAAATCTATTGAGTCCAACTTTGTTTGATAAAATTGGTTCAGGTGATGGGCCGCCAGGATATCTTTGGTAATTAGGATTGGCCCTAGAGCTAATAGTTCTAACCACATTTCCATCTTCATCTTTTATTTCTAGAGATAACTCTTTAGTTTTTAAATTATCAGGTATATAGTAATAAAATACAACTCCGTTTGCAGGATTAACACCTTCAGAATCATCAGCTCCAGAAAAGTTTGTAGATGAGTAGTTTAATTGGCTACTCCAGTTCCCTATAATTGCATCCTCTGGGGTAAATAGTTTAAAAGTTGTTTTGTTCCCTTCAAACTGCCTTAGTAAACCTAGGTCATCTAATACCCAAAAAGATCTTCCCATAGTGGCTATAGTTAAATCATCGTGGCTAATTTTTAAATCTGAGATTGGAGTTATTGGTAAGTTTAATTGAAATGGTTTCCAAATTTTTCCTCCATTCCATGAAATATACATCCCTAATTCCGTTCCAGCAAAAAGTAGGTCTTTTCGTTGGGTATCCTCTCTTACCACTCTTGTATAAGCACCATATGGAATACCAGTAGAAATGTTAGTCCAAGTTCTTCCATAATTTTTGGTTTTATAAATAGCTGGGGTATAATCGTTAAATTTATATCGAGTGGTGGCAATATAAGCAGTTGCCTTATCGTGAGGAGATACTTCAATTGAATTAATTAAGGTTTCAGGAAGATTTTTAGGAGTTACATTCTCCCAAGTTGTTCCTCCATTTTTAGTGATTTGCAGAACCCCATCATCTGTTGCAGCCCATATAACTCCTGGTTCGTGTGGAGACTCAATTACATAGGATAAAGTACCGTAATTTTCTGCACCAACTGCTTCATTAGTATAAGGTCCTCCACCTTTTCCTTGTTTTTCTTTTTCGTTATTAGATAAATCAGGAGATATTTCAGTCCAATTTTTACCATTATCTGTAGTTTTTAGTAATAATTGCGCTCCATGGTAAAAGGTGTTTTTTTCATGTTGAGACCAAATAATTGGGGCATTCCAATTGTATCGGTATTTCATGTCCTTGGAGTCTCTACCTAAATATTGAATAGGACCTGCCATAATTTGAGTACTAGCTTTAGCCTCTGTATCCAGAATTTCAATTGTTCCTAAATAACTTCCACCCATTACATATCTTGGATTGTCGGGGTTAAAGGCTAAAAATGCACTTTCACCTCCTGCAGATGCAGACCAATTTTGTTCACTTATACTTCTACTCCCCAATGCTAAACTGCTAATCTTTACAGAAGAATTATCCTGTTGTCCACCATAAATATTGTATGGAAATAGATTATCTGTATTGATTCTATAAAATTGAGCAGTAGCCATTCGATTCTGTGGAGACCATGACTTTCCATAATTGTAAGATACAGCTGCGCCACCATCATTGGCAATAATCATATTTTTATTATTTGCTGGATTGATCCAAAGATCATGGTAGTCACCATGTGTACCTGTAATTCTAGACCAAGTTTTACCACCATCGATAGAGCGTTGCGCACTTGCATTTAATACATATAACTTTTCTTCATCAGTAGGATCTATAAACAACTCAATATAATACCATGCTCTTTGAATTAAACTATGATCAGATGAAATTTTAGTCCAATTTCCACCTCCGTTACTAGACGAAAATAGCCCTCCCAATTCTTTGTTGGAATCACTTTCAACTAAAGCATACACTTTTTCAGAATTTGAACGGCTAACCGCGATGGCCATTTTACCCTTCTCTTTTGGTAAACCATTATGTATTTGATTCCATGTAACTCCTCCGTCAGTAGTTTTGTAAAGACCGCTTCCTGGACCTCCACTGATAACTTTCCAAGGTAATCTTTGATGTTCCCACATGGCTGCATACATTACCAATGGATTACTATAATCCATGGATAATTCTGAACATCCTGTTAAATCATTTACATAAAGTATTTTATTCCAAGTTACACCGCCATCAACTGATTTAAATATTCCTCGTTCTTTATTTGGACCATATAATGCTCCTTGTGCAGCCACAAAAACAATATTTGGATTTTTAGGGTGAATTACTACTCTAGATATATGTTGAGTATTTTTTAAACCTATGTTTTTCCATGTTTTACCGGCATCAGTAGATTTGTAAACACCATCTCCGTAGGATGTCATCACCGCTCTTGGTGCATGTTCACCCATTCCTACATAAATGATATTTGGATCACTTTCTGAGACTGCTACTGCACCAATAGAACTAGTTTTAAAATAACCGTCAGAAATATTTTTCCAAAGCTGACCTCCATCTTCTGTTTTCCATAATCCTCCACCAGTATTACCCATGTAATACGTCATTGGGTCACCTATTACACCTGACGCTGCAACAGACCTTCCACCTCTAAAAGGACCAATATTTCTATACTTGACAGAATTAAAAATAGAATCTATAGTTTGAGCAAAAGAAGTTGTTATTATAAATGATAATAAAAAAGAAAAAATTATTTTTTTCATGTACATGAGTTTAGTATGCTAACTTATTGAAATAATATTATTTCATTTCAAATTTAATGAAAATAAAAAAGCACCCAACAGGGTGCTTTTTTAATATGTACAAAAAACTAGAAATCTAGCTTTCTTTTTTTACTTCAATTTTTACCATTTTCATGGTTTCTCCTTTAGAAGCATCAATTTTAAAGTGAGGTTTTCCGTGAACACCTTCACCTTTTAAAGCTTCAATTTTCTTTTCAACTTCTTCTAAAGTTCCTTCAATAATTTCATCTTTAGTAGATTCAACACCATCAACTACATAGGTTGTAGTAATAGTAGCTATAGCCATTTCGTTAGCATCTGCATCCACAGTTACTTCTAAATGAAGTTCTTTATTTACTTCCTTATTTGCATGCTTTTCAACAGCATGCCCTCCTAAGATAGGTGCTATTACTAATCCAATTAAACAAGTTAGTTTAATTAGAATATTCATAGATGGCCCAGAAGTATCTTTAAATGGGTCACCAACTGTATCTCCAGTTACTGCTGCTTTATGAGCCTCAGAACCTTTGTAAGTCATTTCTCCATTAATCTCAACACCTGCTTCAAAAGATTTTTTAGCATTGTCCCAAGCACCTCCTGCATTATTTTGGAAGATTGCCCATAATACACCACTAACTGTTACACCAGCCATATATCCTCCTAACATTTCAGCAATCGCTAAATTATCCATACCAAATAGCATTGGAACAAAAGCAATAACTAGAGGAAAACCGATAGTTAATAATCCAGGTAACATCATTTCTTTTAATGAAGCTTGTGTGGATATAGCAACACACTTATCGTATTCTGGCTTTCCAGTACCTTCCATAATTCCAGGAATATCCTTAAACTGACGACGTACTTCTTGTACCATTTCCATAGCAGCTTTACCTACAGCATTCATTGCTAATGCAGAGAATACTACTGGTACCATACCACCCACAAATAACATGGCTAATACAGGTGCTTTAAAAATATTAATTCCATCAATTCCTGTAAATGTTACATAAGCAGCGAATAAAGCCAACGATGTTAATGCAGCAGAAGCAATGGCAAATCCTTTACCAGTTGCAGCTGTTGTATTACCTACTGAATCTAATATATCTGTACGCTCTCTAACAATTGGTTCTTGTTCACTCATTTCTGCAATACCACCTGCATTATCAGAAATAGGGCCAAAAGCATCAATTGCTAATTGCATTGCTGTAGTGGCCATCATTGCAGAAGCAGCAAGAGCTACCCCATAAAATCCTGCAAAGAAGTAAGATGCCCAAATGGCACCTGCAAATAAGATTACTGAAGGAAAGGTGGAAATCATACCAGTAGCTAAACCAGCAATGATGTTTGTACCAGCTCCAGTGCTAGATTGTTGTACTATTTTTAAGATTGGAGATTTACCTAATCCTGTGTAATATTCTGTTACTGAAGAAATGACAGCACCAACAACCAAACCAACTAAAGTAGCAAAGAACACACTTGTTCTAGAAACTTCTTTTAAACCTTCCCCAAAAAATTCCATATTCATAGTTTCAGGAAGCATAAACATACACAACACATAACATGAAATAGCAACTAGTACAATTGAAGTCCAGTTTCCTATGTTTAAAGCGCCCATTACTTGAGCTTCTTTTGCGTCGTTGTCGTTAATTTTCACAAGCATTGTTCCTATAATAGAAATGATGATACCTGCGCCAGCAATTGCCATTGGTAATAAGATAGGTCCTATTCCTCCAAAGGCATCTGAAATACTCCCGCCCATGTCTTTAATTACATAGTTACCTAATACCATAGCAGCTAATACAGTAGCTACATAAGAACCAAATAAATCAGCACCCATACCAGCAACATCTCCTACATTATCTCCTACATTATCTGCAATTGTAGCAGGGTTTCTTGGATCATCTTCAGGAATTCCTGCTTCAACTTTACCAACTAAATCTGCACCTACATCTGCAGCTTTTGTATAGATTCCTCCACCAACACGTGCAAACAAAGCAATAGATTCTGCTCCTAAAGAGAATCCTGCTAGTGTTTCTAAAACAATAGTCATTTGATCTACAGAAAAAGCTCCTTCTGCACCATCCATAAAATAATTGTAAAATATAATAAAGAATCCGGTCAAACCTAAAACAGCCAAACCAGCTACACCTAATCCCATTACAGTACCACCACCAAAAGAAATCTTGAGTGCATTTGGTAAACTCGTACGAGCAGCTTGTGTTGTTCTTACGTTTGTTTTTGTAGCGATCTTCATTCCAATATTCCCTGCATAAGCAGAAAAGATGGCTCCAAAAATAAAAGCTACTACGATTAACCAGTGTGTGGTATCTACTACAAGAGATACAACAAAAAGTAGAACACTTATAATTACTACAAATATAGCTAGAAGTCTGTATTCTGCTTTTAAAAATGCTAGGGCTCCTTCATAAATGTGGTCTGAAATTTCTTTCATTTTTCCATCACCAGCGTCTTGTTTCATTACCCATTTTTGTTTGACTATCATGTAGACTAGTCCTAAAAGCGCCAAAGCTATTGGCATGTAAATCATCATTGATTCCATATTATTTTTTATTTTAATAATTTGCTCGGCAAAAGTAGTAAAATAGAGCCAAATAGAAAAGCCCTTTCACTTAGAATATGAAAGGGCTTAAATAAAATTTAGAATCAAGCTTTTTTTATTAAAAAGCCCACTTTAGTTAGAAGCTTTTATTCTTTTATTAATTTTTTTAGTGTAGACATTCCTTTTTTAGAATATATTTTAATCAAATACAATCCGCTAGACAAGTCTTCAATATTGTACATGTTAGTATTAGAATTGTATTCTTTCAACTTTTTTCCTAATAGTGAATATATTTCAACTTTATTTAATTCAATTTGTGAGGAATTATTAATAGAAAACATAGTTGAACTAGGATTAGGAAATAACCTTAGGTTTTTAGCTAATGTAATGTCTATGGTACCTAATGAACTACAATCACTTCCAACTTCGTAAGAGAAATATTTAGTGACTGCTAAACCTCCTGCAAAGGCAAACTTACAAGCATAACTGATAGTTTCTCCTTCAGTAAAACCACCTAGCGTTTTTGTAAATACTAACCCTGATGTATTAGTCATAGGAGTTTCATTAAATGGCGTTTCTTGCCATAAATATGCGACAACACCACTTTTATCTGTATCTAATAATTCAAAAGTAAAAATTACATCTGTTCCAGAGGTTTCAAAACTATAGTTATAGCCCGTGCTAAATTCTCCTTGTGAAGCTTCGGAGTCTGAACCAGAACATTGGGTGTTCTCGTCTGCTGATGTACTTATTTGGATAACAAAGGGGTTGTTTTCTGCTTCATTTCCAGATAAATCAGAAGCTTCTACACTAAACTGATAGGTCGTTTCTGGTTCCAAATTATTGATGATTAAAGATTCTTCATTGCCTGAACTACCTGTTGCTGTCGTAGTCTCAGAGCCATAACTTACCTCGTATGAGATTGTTCCTGAATCGTCATTTCCATTTAAAAGTAATTCAATGGTTCTTGCTGTTACAGTCCCTTGAGTTACAGAAAAATTGGTTGGAGTTTCAGTATCACCTTCTCCTGAACAATCATTTCCTACTACATAACTAATATACTTTGTAACAGCTAAACCTCCTGCAAAGGCAAATTTACATGCATAGCTGATAGTTTCGCCTTGAGTAAGACCAGAGATGGTCTTAGAAAATGTTAATCCAGATACTTGATCCATTTGAGTTTCTGTAAATGGATCTTCTTGCCATAGGTAAGCAACTACACCTGTTTTATCTGTATCTAATAATGTAAAAGAAATAGTGACTTGAGAACCTACTGTTTCAAAGAGTGCCTCGTAACCTGTAGAAAATGATCCTTGTTGAGCTTCATTGGATATTTCAGAACATGATGAAACTTCTTCCACAGAGATATTTATTACTTGAGATGTTCCCTGGTCAGACGCATCATCTGTTGCAACCGCAGAAATTTGGTGATTACCAATTGCTACATTAGACCATAACAAAGTAAAAGGGTCTGAGGTATCTTCTCCTATTTTTTCTGTTCCGTTATAAAATTCAACCAAGGTTACTGTCCCGTCCAGATCCGATACAGATGTAGAGATATTGATATCTGTACCCTCTTCAAAAGAAGTTCCTTCATTTGGTGATGTTATAGATATAGATGGTGCTGAATTTC
>Ga0209601_1002550_pt1 | contig 11115 bp, 14 predicted proteins | sample COGITO_mtgs_1104_4_FD_184796 | JGI IMG/M metagenome (GOLD analysis project Ga0209601, IMG submission 184796) | Pelagic marine microbial communities from North Sea - COGITO_mtgs_110426 (SPAdes) (version 2) | ecosystem: Environmental > Aquatic > Marine > Epipelagic ...
GGTCTAACAGGAGATTGGCTTAACTAATGGCACAACAAACACGCACATGGGCAGAAGTAGTTGGGCTAACCCAAGCACGAGCTGGGGCAGCATTTTCTTCGGGAACTGAGCTGACCAACATTGGCTTCTTGCTAAACTCAGCAGCTCGCACAATATATGACGAATCCCGATACTGGGAACGTTTTCTAGTGCTTGAGCCTCGCACAGCGAAACGTGGCTATATTGCTACGACAGAAGATAGCTATAACGTTTATGGTGCTGGAACCACAGAAGCAAATGGTTTGTATGTTCGCAATGGAAATAGTGTTGACGGAAACCCTGCATACACAATGTATGATTCTGATGGAACTACTGCATTGTATAACCTATGGAGCGACACATTAGACCTTTGGTATATTACCTCAAACGGAATTGATGACCCATCGCCAGTTGCTATTTACATAGCTTCAGTACCACAAGTACTGGGCGATCCACCATCATCTGGATGGTATGTATGCCCTACTAATTGCATCGGAAAGGAATTAGCACCAACTGTACAAGCACTATCAGAGATTGGTGAGGCTATTGGATACTGGGGATCAGCTAAATGGGAAGGCAACGACCCACTTAGTTTAACAGCATACCCAGACAGCAATGGCATTCGCGTAGCAAGCAATGTTACGGGAACAGTTTATGTAGCATACAAGAAGGCGTGGTCAGACACATACGGCAACGGAGAGTCTGGCACACTAGCAACAGTTCCAACTGAATGGGCGGAGTTCATGGCGTATGACGCTGCACGCTCCTACAGAGCCTCTCAGGACAGCGAGAGTGGCTTTAACCCTATTGCCCTACGTGACGTAAACAATGCCCTTGAGCGGGCGCTTATGAAGCCTAGCAGGGAAGGTGCTATTGCAGCATTGACCAACCAACTTAAAACTCAATACAGCACAGACAACAGCGTATAATGGCACATTTTAGATTCAGGCGATCCTTTGGCAATGTTGGCACACGTAGGTTTCGTGGCGTTCGACCAGATATAATTCCACCTGTTCCCCTAGAAGAAGACTTGCTCTTTACTGTCGATACTTCTTTGGGTTTAAACCTTACAGTGGGATTTGATAGTGCCTACACTTACGATGCAACTATAGATTGGGGAGATGGAACTTCTCCGTTTACTGTGGGTCCAGGAGCAGGAACAGTAACAAAGCCATATGGTTCGGTTGGCACATTTCAGGTAAGGGTTAGCGGAACATTTGCTCCCGAAATAAGACTTAATTTAAATCAAAATATAGTTTCAGTAGAGAATCTTGGAACGCTTGGATATATTACTCTATCAAGTATGTTCCTTGATTGCCAAAACTTGGTGAGTTTTAATGCTGGAAATACTGATACTTCCAGTGTGACAAGTCTTAATGGTATGTTTACTGATTGTGTTAATTTATCAAGCGCAAACGTAAGCACCTTTAACACTTCAAATGTTACCAACATAAACCTGTTGTTCCAAGGTTGTTCGAGTCTTACTACCCTGGAGTTAAGCAACTGGGATACTTCCAATGTGAGTAAATTTATCCAGGCGTTTTCAGGTTGTACTAATCTCCAAACATTGCAACTTCCAGATAATTTTGTTACTAGTAATGCTACGAATTTAACTGCAGCCTTTAGACTCTGTGGTTCCCTAGGGGGACTTGATATTTCTACTTGGGATACATCCAATGTTACAACAATGCAGTCAATGGTTCAAGGATGCGGTGGTATTAATGATCTTGTTGGGCTAGAAACAAATCTAAACATTACAGGCATTAATGTAGCATTTGGTTTAAGCTTTTTTGCAAATAATCTCCCAGATCAGGGAACTGATTATAATGATTTGCTTATTTATTGGGAGGCAAATTTACCGACTACTGGATTAGCTCAAAGTCCAAATTTCAATCAAAACAAAGTAAGTACAACTCTTGGTAACAATGCAAGGAACTCACTTATTAATACCTATAATTGGGTAATAACGGACTTAGGCCCACTATAAAATGGCAATAGAAAACAAAACATCTGGTTGTTACATTATTAACTCAACAGCAGTCTGCCTAATGGAGGGTCAAGTTGTCTCCTATCGGGACGATGCTATTGTTCAGGAGTTTGAAACTGAGGAAGAAATGCTTACAGCGCACAGGGAGCAATTCCCAGATCAATACCCAGAAGAGGAAGAATAAAAAGTATGATGCACGACCTTATCTACAAATCAACCATAGGGACAGGTGGCTTTATAGCTACCACTGAACTTGGTTACGGTAATCCTCTGGGAATAGCTGTGGGTCTTGCGACCCTCATCTATATGACTGCATCAGCAATCAAGGTAATCAAGGAACTCCGAGATAAATAACCTATGACACCAGAACTATTAGCAATGCTAGGAGGCGGCGTAAGCGGCTTCGTAATGAAGATGATAGCGGCACAGGCTGACAATCAGGCTCGTCTCTTTGAGCGTATGATTGCCCGTCAGACAATAGCGGACGAATCAGCAGATAAGGCGGCAGCTCGTGGTGGTGTCTATATGCGTCGTGCAATTACGGCGGCAGTTATCTTTGCAATTGTAATAGCCCCATTTGTCTTCGCATTCACGGACATAGGTGTTAGTATACAATCAGAATCCAAAGGCTTTCTAGGGCTATTCAAGCGCCTAGAATGGTCCACTGTACAGGGTTTTGTGATACTACCAGAGATACGCCAGACAGCATTAGCCATTGTAGGGTTCTACTTTGGTTCATCCCAAGTCAAATAAATGAAGAAAAAACATAAAAGTTCAAAGGGTGGTCTTACCGCCGCTGGAAGGGCGCACTTCAAAAAGAAAACTGGGGCTAATTTAAAAGCCCCAGTAACTGAATCTAAGCCTACGGGGAAACGAAAAGCTCGAAAGAAGTCATTCTGCGCTAGAATGTCTGGGGTCAAGGGACCAATGAAGGATTCCAAGGGTAAGCCAACCCGTAAGTCACTTGCACTTAAAAGATGGAAATGTTAAATTAATTTAAATCAATATGTCTACAACAACAATTACAGGTACAATTAACGGGGTAAATAACGCAGCCCTTGCCAACAAGTGGATTACTTTTCGACTAGTTCAGTTAGGTACAGACTCTGTAGCTTCGGCTACAATAGCTCAGAGTGTTGATTCAGTGCAAACAGATGTTAATGGAAGTTTCTCTATTGATATTTGGAACAATGGTGACAGCGGGAAAAGAAGTATTTTAGAAATTACAATTGATGGCTCAAAAGCTGAATATGTAATTATTCCTACGGGTGTAAGCAATATTGAATTGTGGAATTTAATTGAAAATTATTCACTTCCCAGCTCAAGCCCACAAGCTTCAAGTTTATTTGCGCCAATTGATAACCCAACATTTACTGGCACTATCAATACATCCGCAACTGGAATTGATTTTAATCCTGGAGTATCGGGAAATGGTGGCGAGCTGTCATGGAACAATACAGAAAAAACTTTAGACTTAACTACTGGCTCTGAAAGCGTAACATTGCAACTTGGGCAAGAGGTTGTATTGTACGCAAGGAATACAACTGGAGCAACAATATCCGACGGAAATGTTGTTATTATAAATGGCTCGCAAGGAAACAATCCAACAATTACTTTGGCTCAAGCAGATACAGTCGAAAACGCTAGAAAAACAATTGGTGTTGTAACGCAGGTTATTCCAAACAATTCAAATGGATTTGTTACAATAATTGGTAAGGTTCGTGGCCTAGTTTTAGACGATGGAACTTACACTGAGGGCGACGTAGTTTACCTAAGCAGCACTGTTGCTGGAGGTATTACGGTAGTTGAACCCGAAATTAGCGTTGAGATTGGTCACGTGTTAGCAACCAGCAATGGGGGTAATACAAACGGAGTCCTTGAAATTCAGATTAACAATGAGGCTGGAATTTATGAAGTAAATCAAGGTGTCATTGCAAATGCAGCCGCTATTGCAGCACTAGATGTTCGTGTTACAGCCCTTGGGGGTTAATTTGTAATGGGCTTGACAGTCGTGTTACAATAACATTTTTAAAGTCATTAATATAATATGAGCAATCAAGGAACAGTCAGATTAAAAGTTGCAAATGAAGCTCCATCAATTGAAAAGTTGTGGAATAATCGCTATAGACTTTCTTTCTTTTGCATTAATAATAGTCCAAAAGAAGATTGGTACTATGAAAATATTTCAAGCATACTTCCTGAATACGGAATACTTCAAGAGGCAAATTTTGGGTCTGGTGTAAGTGAGGACTGGGAAGCAATTCCAGGTTCTGTTTATCCAAATATGCGATTAATTGAATCGGGTTATCCATACAACGTCCGATCTGGCAAACATTACGTTCAATTAACTTATGAAACCCTTACTGATTCTTGGGTTGAGGAAAAACAAGAAGATGTTAATTATGGGAAAAACGGATTAAAGGAAGTTTCACGAACCCTAGTTGCGCTTCCGAATACAGACTATACAAATGTTATTGGAACGACAACAATTGTCAGTGATGGAAAAACCCTTTATCTCAATAATTATCAATTACTTAAAACCGATGCTAAATGGTCTTTAAGGGAAATATGGGTTGAGGCAGGAGTTTTAAGTGTTTCCTCAAGCGAAGATTCAATTACGGATCAAATTGTAGTTAATGCAATTAAATTAACCGCAGAAGAAGTAAGAAGTAAAGTTAATGAAATTACTGGAAATCACAATTTAAAATCAAATGAAATAAATGATTTTAATGGCCTTAATTCTTTCCAATATGTTTTTGAAATTCGTTCAACAAATATTGAAACTGAGTTAGGTGATCCGCAAATAGGGGTTAAATTTGAAACTGGGATTCAAACAGATGGCAGTAGTGACTTTATAATTACTCGGAGGTATGCAATATCTTCAGCTAATACAGCATCCTCAATTAAAGAATTGCTTCCACCAGAAATAACTGATCCAGTATTTGATGGTACGGGTGGCACACAAAAAGCATATATTGTTGACCAAGAAGTAAAACCCAATGGATTAGATGGCGCTGAATTAACTAGAACATTTGCAATGCTTCCCTCTAGTCTAGAAGAATGGGATGAAATGGTAGTTAGATTTCCTGGTGTTGATCGGGGTCCATTTCAATTAGATGAAGGTTTTGATTTTCGTTCCGAACCATACAGTGAAGCTGTACCTACTAGAATATGCCGTGATTTTTATTTATCAAACCCTCAAAGAATTTGCCGCCCCAAAGAATTTCGTCCAGTTGACAACAATGGGAATCGCGTAACAGTATTAAATGCTGATACAGTTCCTACTGCTGACGAATACATTGGGTATGTTAATTCTGGAAAATATTTAAATGACCGAGTTTCTATTCTTCGCTGGCAAGGCGACATTTGGGAAAGGAGAATTGTACAATTTAAAGCTGAATAATGAGTAAAGGAAATCCACTTCTTATAAAGACTATTAATACTCCAACTAGAATGATTCAAAACCAATCATTAGAGGAAAGGATGTTAGAGCTTGAGAATCAGATAAAACCATTTAAAATAATTGAAATGGAAAATAAAAAAAATCGAGTATTACAGGGAAGAAACATAGTCATACCACAATAATGTCTACCTCAATTGAAAGCAGAATAAAAGAAGCTGAGAAACGAATTAATGAATTAAAGCGCACTGAATCATCTAATGGTTATGTGTCAATAACAAATAAGAATGTAGTACTACCAGATGCAGTAAAAGAAACTTCTTCAAAAAGCAGAGTTCTTAAAATTCGGATTGTTTCGCTTTCAGCTCAAGATGATGACTTGATGATCTCTATTAATGGCGTAAAGATTTTTGATACTCAGCTTGCGGCAGATCAATACTATGGAGAAATTCAAAAACGTAACCCATTATGGAAAACTGAAGGATTTAGAATAGCTACAATAACTAAAGATGAAGCAATTGCAAAAGGTGCTAAATGGTTACTTGGCTCTGAAATAAAAGTAAATACTGCTAATATTATTGGAAATAACTACAGGACGGGAAAGTGGATAGCATACCTTTATTTAGATTCAAGGGTTATTGTAAAAAGATTTGGTGGAACAACAAAAATAGCAAAAGGAGCGGGAACTCCTGCTGAAAGAAATTCCCCGCCAATTTATTATTCAAATGGAAGTTTTAAATTAATTTAATTATATTATGCCAGAAATAACAATCTATACAAACGATGGAGACTGCGCAAACGGCGTAGCTGAAATTAACCCATTTACAGTTGGTGACGCAACCGATGATTGGACACTAAAGTTCAACGATGGCAATGACTTTTACTCGCCGTCTAATGTTACTATGCGAGTAGGTCATACCAACGGCTTACCCGATGGAACTTACAATAATGCGTTTAAATGGATTGATAGAACTGGTGCAGAAAGTCTAGCAAGCATTAATTTAGCTAATGGTGTTCCTGCATTAACATTTGATACTGACCCAGTTGGTGGAGTTGTTGGTACAGATGGTGTATATATTTTACGTGGACCACAATTAGATGGAGCTATAACAAGCATTGATATTTTAGAAGCGGGACAGATTGTAAATGCTCCAGGTAGTGAGGATTTAAGTGTAGATGGATCATCAAAAACAAATTTAAATAGTAATCCATCAGGAACATCATATGCATCGGCATATGCAACATCAGGAATTTCTGATCCAAGTATTCAACTATTACTAGGTCGTGCTGCTTGGTTTGATAAATCTGATCTGCAGCTTGGCAGTAAAATTCTCTTTACAGATACAATATCCTTTCCTGGTGATTTTAGTATGTCATTTAAAAAGCTAAAATTATTTTACGATGGAGTGAAATGTATTGCATCTGGAAAAGACCCCAGTAGCAATGCTGGTACATTTATTTTGAGTAAAGGTGCAGGTCAGTATGAAATTAAGTTTTATAGTGACCTAACCAACAATTCATCTATTGTAGAAACCATAACACTTAACCTTAATAACTGGTTCGCAATATCAAACAACACAGAATACGACTGGTTTATTGAAAGGTCGGGTTTAACTTGGACTCTTAGTGTGCAACTAAACGGCTCAATTATTGCAAGTGGCACTGTAACTGGTAGCGCTGCAACTAATTTACCTTTTTACATATCAAGTATAGGGGCTCCAATTCAACAGCCGTCATTTGGTGGAACTGGATTTTTGACTGCTTTATATGGAATTTTAAGAGAATTGAAATTTTATGATTCGTCAAATGCTCTTATTCATTATTATGTAGGAGATCCATCTGTACCAGGTAGTTCAGCACAGTCTTGGGTAGATTCAATAGGAAACAATAATGCGTTAACGAATGGAGTAACGTTTGGTGGGCAGACTTACTCAGGCAGCATTACTTCTGCAGTTTTGCGTACTGGTGGATCTGGATTTACAGCTCCACCTTCAGTAATTTACCCTGATCCTGGGATTGCTTCAGCTACTCAATTTCTTGTATATCCATTATTTAAAGCAAATGGAAACTGGGCTGAGTACGAATTTCCTTTTATGCGAAACGAAAGTGGCAATGACATTATTGCTGGAACTACGCTATCACCTTATTCCGATGGAAAAATAACTGACGTAACTCAATATGATCATAGCACTCTAGTAATTCGACCAGAAACAGTAGACAACGCTTCCTTAACTCAAAGTGGGCTTGACTGGGTTGGAACCATGGATCCAATCAATGCTTACGTTAATTCCCGATTATCACTTAGAAACAGCACTCAACTTGACATACAAATACGTGGAGATGATCGCACTTTATTTCAAGGTCAACTTACAATTTTAAACAAAATTAATTAAACAAATATAATATGATGAATCAATATAGAAATTATAATACAAACTCTGGATTTTCAGGTGGAATGCTCAACGTTCCAAATCCAAATCCAGATCCATATTTATTTAATACGCCGTGGAAAGAAACCGAAGATTACCTTAATCTTGAAAATCAAATGTCTGAATATCAATTTGGTCGAGACCAACTCGGTTACGATGAACGTTATGCAAGGAATGATTTAAATCCAGTTGAGCTTAAAAAATATGAAGGCTTTAATAAAAGTATGGAATTGTTAAAAGCTAAACAAAAAAAGCAAGCAGCTTATTACAAGTTTAATCAGGATTATTTAAGAAGTACTAGAGGTCAATCGGGACTTGTAGAAACTGGTCCATACTCAGACTCTAATTCATTTGGAAAAAAGAAAATACCATATCAAAAAGAAGCAGATCCGTATTTTTTAGAGAAAAAAATAAAAGCAAGTAAGACTGGGAATTATGATATTTTAAATCAAAATAATTCAGATTATTTTAAATTTTAATTCTACAAATTTTTAAATAATTAACAAAAACATATTATGCAAAATCAGGATCAAACTTTTCAAGTTCAAAACTTTCAACAACAGAGAAACCAATTAATTCAAAATAATTATGAGGAAAGATCAAGAATGGAAAACTTGTATCGTCAGGGACTAATAAGTGAAGATAAGTATAGAAAAAATTTAAAAAGAATTAAAGATAGGATAAATACTTTAAAGGGAATCACTAGTTTTTCACAACCAGGTTTTCAAATACCCGCCCCAAGAAAAAGCAACAATGGTACTTATGATTATATCCAGAATGGATTTGTCAAAACCAAAAAGGGGTGGAAATTACCTAATAACGATCCGTACGGATATTATAAAAAGCAGCGTGAAGAACGAAGCGCTGTTCGCAAAGAAAAACTAGCTCCATATGGCGAGACACTTGGAGAAGATTATAGATATTTTTGGGGTGATTGGCAAAAGCCGATGTATGGTAATGATGGCTATGGAAACAAAATTATCAATGGCTGGTCTACAGCCCCAGAAAAATCTTATATTAATAATAAGCCAACTGTTCAAACACCTCAACTTAATTTTTAATTAATTAACAAAAATATTTTATGATAGCTCAAAGTCCATTCGACACTTGGGAAAACTCCGAGGAATACTTAAACTTACAAAACCAAATCGCTAATATAAAGATGCAGCAAGAAAATTTAATGCGCACCGACCATAGAGGGATGTCAATGGCATCCAAAGCTAAAATGGCTGAAAAATTAGCGTTCTTTGATTTTGAAATAAAAGACCTCAACCAAAAGCTAGTTCAGGGAAGAGCTACCCTTAATCCTACAAAGAAAAATTCTCAGATGTTTAATCAACCAAAAACAATAAAATCTTCATCTGCAAAGGGAGTTTGGTTTCCAAATGGAGGTCAAATACCCCAAACCATGAACGCATCAGAACGAAAATGGCAAAATCATTGGATAAAGAACGGCGGAAAATTGATCCCGAATACACCTCAATTTTAATTTTTAATCAATTAAAAAATATATATTATGCGAAATTTTAGAAGAAAAAATCCTTACGAATATCAGGGAGAAATAGTTATGCAATCTCCAAAAAATCCATACTCTCCATCACGTGGTAAATCAAAAATGCTATCAGGATCAGGATCTGGATATGCAAGTAGCTCTGGACCATATAGGGCATTCGATCCTATTGGTGGTCGTTTTGATGGAAGTGACACTAATATTAAGTTTGAACGAACAATTGAAGACATTATTGATGATATAAATAATGGTCGCATGGATGGCAAAAAAGGCGAAAAAATGATTTTTCGTTTGAGACAAGATCAGCAAAGAGCCAAAAACGATTACGTTCGCAATGCTTATAAAATGCGACCACAAAACCCAGTAAGACGAGTGGGAAGACACGGGGTTAATGGTCCTACTATAACAATCGGGGACTGGGACGCAAGGACGGGTCGCAAACTTAGCACAACTGAATTAAATAATCTTAAGCAACAACAAGAGGCTTTGTACAGTAATCGGGGATGGGATGTTCCTAATTTCATATTTTAGATTCTTAATTTATCAATATTAAATAAATATATTATGGCAAGCACAGCAGAATGGGAAGTAAAAAACGCAGAATCACTAGCCAGACAACAAGCTAGACGTGGAATTGAACCACAGGTTCCTGAATTTAATCCGAATTATCAACAATTTGGGATTAACTCAATTCAAGACCAAGACTATTACGATAATTATTATGATACTTCTGGTGATGGTTATTATGATGAGGATGGTTATTATCAGTCTGGCTATACAGGTAATTATTTTGACGACGAGGAAATGACTGACGAAGAATGGGCGGCTTATTTAGCTGAACTCGGAGAAAACCCTTTCCTTGAAGAAGATCAAGAAGAACCTTCTTACTATTCGGACTACGGCTCACGTATGCCCGATGGACCAATTGACTATGCTCCAAATGCACGTGTTGGCCGATCAGTTAGAGAAGGATTTCAACCAACTGGTGGAGGTGGTTTTTCCTATGCTCCAAATGTTCCAATTCCTAGTGATAGGTATCCAAGTTTTATCCCAAGTAAAGAAGAAGCCATTGGTACAGCATCGAATATTTACCAAGGAATTAAGAATCAATTTGGCACTCCAGAGTATCAATTATCATCGCCAGGATATTCACAGTCACAACAAACTCAACAGCCAGAACCAGAAGCGGAAACTCCATTCCTGCAATACCTCCAAGGGAACACCGAACAATCTCAAGGTGGTGGAGCTAATCAAATAGAGCAAGGTAGTGCTGGTTCGCCTCAAAGCAATTATTACGACTTTATTCAAGGTGGCGGTCAAATGAATGATGAGCAAATTCGCCAAGCTAATGAAATGGCAAGGTCTATGGGTACAACTTTTGATCCAGAAACTGGGTACAGCCGTCAGCCATACCAAGATTACCAAGAGCAAGGACCACAAGTTCAAGCACCAATGTCAATAAGTGACACTCGTGGAATGCTACAAGAACGCTTTGGCTCTCCAACAATATCTGGTCTATCTCAAAGCAATCAAGAAAGTCAAAACTTCTATGATGAGGAATCTATGCGTCGGAATCAACGTATAGAAAACCGACCAGACTTCAATGAAGTTACTCGTGACATTGATAAGTACGATGATCGCAGGACATTTGCTGAAGCTCGTAGATTAGTGCCAACTGAACGTGATAAGTATGGTAAGATTACTAACAGGGAACAACAGCGTGCAGCAATGACATTAACCGAAAGGGAAGTTCAAGACAAAAAGAGAGATG
>Ga0209601_1002560_pt1 | contig 11068 bp, 5 predicted proteins | sample COGITO_mtgs_1104_4_FD_184796 | JGI IMG/M metagenome (GOLD analysis project Ga0209601, IMG submission 184796) | Pelagic marine microbial communities from North Sea - COGITO_mtgs_110426 (SPAdes) (version 2) | ecosystem: Environmental > Aquatic > Marine > Epipelagic ...
TATCATTCATATGTTGATTAGGTATAATATTTATAGGATTAAAGTTTTTTAGTACACGATTATTCTCAATGTTTTGTGTACTAGGAATACCTAAAGCATTAATACCATTTTTAGCAGGAATAGAAATCTTATCGTATATATTTAGATTTATAAGTTTATCAATAGAAGAAAGAGCAAATAGTAGATCTTTCAAACTAGGAGATTACCTAATTATACTTAATAACGACATAGAAAAAGCATACGTATATTGATCCGTCGTATCTAAAGAAAAAGATATATTTGTTTTAGATAATACAACCATAGAGTACTACACATTGGTTTACTTCAAACAGGATAGTTTCGAGTTGAAAAATAACACTATATCTGATCTAGTACTTCGTTATTATATATATATACCCATACAAAAAAGTGCAATAGAAGTGGATGCTTATTCTGTATTGAGCAAGATATTACCTACAAAAAAAGCAGAAATACTTAATAATGTATAAAAATATAAACCTATTATTATACAGAATTTGTGTAAAATTGAACAACATGGTCTCCAAATACATAATTAATGTACCGTACTAATATACATTTCAAATATGGATAACTTTTGCTTAACCCTTGTAAAGAAAGGTGTACCAAAAACTACACTTACAGAACAACTCAGCCATTCAAAAAAGTTGTTACATAATAATAATAAAGATACTGATCTTAATAATACACAGTCATTTATGTAAAGGTATCTAAATTTATAAAAACTAGTTATTTACCGGACAACAATTCTTAATAATACTCTGTATTATTACTAAACAAGTAATCTTAAACACCTTGGTATATGACCAAACTTCAACCTATTTTATATGAACTAAGGGAGGAATTAAAACAAAACCATTTTAAGTTAGATGGTAGATATTCGCAAAGATTTATATTTAAGTTTCCTGTGATAGTGGGTTCTAAAATGTATATTATTATTTTTTGACCTATAACACCTGTCATTATAGCAATAGAGTACATAAGTATTTTAAATTAAAAGTAATGACCTAACAACAACAATAAACTAAGGCTTATAGCTTAATGGTAGAGCGCTTGCTTGATAAGCAAGTGGTATTGGTTCGATTCCAGTTAGGCCTATCTATACTTATTGTTAGATAGTAATATAGAAGAAAAGTACAGAAGTAGCTGGTGAATTAGCATTGCTTAAGACGTAAGCAAAAAAAAAGTTATTACCTTTTTTTATTCTTATGATGCTTATGAAAATTGAAAGTTATAATTCTAATTTTCAAAGTCTTATTTTTTTGTAATCTAATAGCATTCATATTTATACTATGTAAAAGTGAGGATAAATATGCCTTCGCGAGTAAGATTTTCACACATTTGAATGAAAAAAATAGTGTTTTATACGAAAAAATAGGTAATATCCTCAAATATTTGACACATTGATAATCTTTTTTTTCGTACTTTTCAAACCATGTATAACTATACATGGTTTGGTGTCTATAAAAATACATGTATAATATAAAGCAAATAATAGATAATTTTTAGTGTAAACTAGCTATAATACTGTATAAATATAGTAAAATACACATAAAATTGTAAAAAAATAGTAATATTTTGGTAAAAGAGCTATATGATATGTACACTTTTTTATAGAGAGGTGAAATAAAATTGTTTTATTGTACTATCTTTTGCATTTATATGTTAATTACTTAATAAACCTTTGTAAAACAAAGTAAAGAGTTTATGTATTGCAACAATACTAGTATTAAAGTAAGAAATAAATAAAAAGTAACAAACAAGCAAATACAACAACAAGCAAAAAGCAGTAAAACAATAGTAATCGAAAAACCAACGAATAGAGAAATTATTTGCATACCTTTGTAACAAGAACTTATACTAAAAAAAATAAAAAGTAAAAGGTATAAAGAACAATAACATTTATAAGTATATAAAGAACAATAACATATATAAGTATACAAAGAACAATAACATATATAAGTATATAAGTGAGTATAAAAACAGTCCATAAAGAGAGTAAATATGTTAAAAGTAAAAATAATAATAGAAGAGACATTCTATTTCTAGTATATTATTGGATATAGTAGCATAGAATGTCGAACATAAGAAATAAAAGAAGAAAGATAAAAAAGCATTATTAGATAGGAAAATAGAAAACAAATATAGAGTAAAAGCAAAAAACTACAACATATGTAGATGTATAGAGGAGTAGTAAAGAGAATAAGATAAATAATAGAACTGGTATTGAATAAAAAAGAAAGTAGTAAGACAAAGATAATAAAGTAATACATATTATATACATAAAGGTGAGTATAAAGTACAATAATTATAAAAAACAGTACAGAAAGAGAGTAAAGTAAAAATAATAATAGAAGAGACATTCTATTTCTAGTATATTATTGGATATACTAGCATAGAATGTCGAACATTAGAAAAAACAAGAATAAAAATAAAAAAGCATTATTAGATAAAGATTGAAATAAACATATGTATGGAGTAGTCCTGTGTAATATAAAAATAGAGATAGAGAATAGACATAAGTCCCTGAGTAGCTAATGAAAAAGTAAATTACCAGTTTTAAAAAACTGTGTATTAACCAATTGAAAACAAAGTGATAAGCAAAGGAAATACATAAATACTACTATTAAAGTAAGCAATTACAAAACAGATTATTAAAAAAGTATTTAAAAAAAAAAGTAATGTTTATAATTAAGGGTAAGTATTATATCAGTAATAATCGAATAAATAAAAAAGTGTTTATCGTTATAATATAGACTACATACAACGCAAAATACTAAAAAAAAAAGGTTAAATACTAAGATAAGAGGAACTCGCACTTGCACATTTTTATATAAAAAATGGAAGGTTTGAATATGTATGGAGATATTAAAGTACCACATATGATTACTCAGTATATTGAAGGATGGGAGGAGTGTTGAGGCACTTTTACATCGAATAGACCAACTAATATAAAAATAATAAAAAATAGATTAGATATGATGTAAAAGTGCCTATTATATAATATACTTTAACAGTATTACAAACACTTATATGTATATATTGAATAAAGTAACCTTAAAATTAAAGTTGTTCTACAGAATAATTAATATGAAAAAACACAATAGATGTAATATGAAAAAACACAATAGATGTAATATGAAAAAACACAATAGATATAATATGAAAAAACACAATAGATATAATATGAAAAAACACAATGTATGTAATATGACTGGTGAGGTAGCTTAATGGTAAAGCACCAAGTTGCTAACTTGGGTTATACAGGTTCGAGTCCAGTCCTTACCTAATACACTAATTACCTAATATGACATACAGTAATTATAAAACTGTCACAATAAAACTATATAGAGGAGGAGGGGTTTATTGTGACAGAATGTAAATCCTATCCTTCTCATCTTGAATAAACAATATGGAGCTGTACTAGAAAAAATATGTGTAATATCCCCTTGTGGGACAACACATAAGTACTCTTACTCAAAGAAAGAGTAAGTCAAAGTAAGTTTAGTTATTACCTCTGTAGAGAAAATCAAAAAATACAAGAACTCTAAAAAAGTAACTTTAATGATCTGAAAGCAATTAAAATTGATATTAAATATATTAAATAAAGTATATAAAAATCAAATAACAAACAACTTTTTTGTTAAAACAAAATATAGTTATCTATATCTACTGATTGGTGTTAGTATAATAATAATATTATTGGAGATACAGATAGAGAGTATATTAAGTATTATACAGAATGAGAGTATATATATATCAATAGCGAATAATAAGAGTATAATACCAAATGCATTAAGTATAATGAAATACATAGGACAATTACAAATAATGTGTATACTTGTTTATTGTATTGTATATAAATACTTAGAAATAGCACTAGAAAAAAGTAAATACTTAAATATAATATTAATAGTAATAATATACGTTGTATTAATAAGTATAACAATATATTATTTATACAATATATTAAATATATGTACACAACAGGTAGAAAATGTGAGTATTGTAAAAGTAGAAATAATGTATAAAGTAGTAAAAACAGAGATTATAATAGGTAAGGATAATACGAAAACTGTACTAGAGGTTATAAAGACGAACAGTACTCAACTAGAAATAGAACTATCAGAAATTAGTAAGGAATATAACCCAGAAGTAGTAGAAAAGTGTAATTATAATTTGAAGGAGCAAGAGCTCTTAAAAAAGCTACTATATTCCAAAAGTATAGAAGAGTCTAAGTATATATTACAAGCACATAATGAGTATGTAAAAACTCATTATAGAGTGTGTTTAGATCTATGCAAAGAACAATTAGACAAGAAAGTAATATATTGCTTTCAACCCTGATCGACACTAGTGTCGTTTAAGCAAATAGCATGAGAAAACAAAATAAATATGGTGGAGAATGCACTGGATTTTCAACCCTGATCGAAAAACTTGTCGTTTAGGGAAATAGCATGAGAAAAACAAATGGATATGGCGAAGAATGGACTAAAAGAATTATTTGATGCAGAAGGAAACAAAGAAGTTTGAGTACATATAAAAGTACTTCCAAACGGAGATGATTATGGAGGCGTTCTATACTCATATAGTTTTACTGAGAGAATAAAACTAATATACTATTAACTTCGTTAACATTTTATTGTTTGTATTTAGTTATCATGATATGTAGATATAAAAAAGTATGTGTTTTAAAAAAGTGTGTGTAAACCAATTTAAAACAAAGTGATATGAAAAGGTAATATGAAATTACTACTATTAAAGTAATTTGTAAAACTAGTAAAAAAAACGTTTAACTTGTTATTGTACTTTGTAACTAGTTAAAAAAAGTTAAATAAAAAAGTACAGTTTATTCAAATTAGTTAATGTTTTATAAAATAATAAAAAAAAGTATATAATGCATAAAGGTAGTAATATATAATACAGATATTATTATACATAATATAAAGTGACATTTATATTATGTATAATAATATAAATAAACTATATAGTACATAAAAACAGTATACATTATTATATTTTTTAATATAGTACATAAAAAATATAATAATGTATACTGAATGAACAAAAAACATAATACTAATTAATTAATTAGATAACAAAAAGAATTAACGTTATAAAATATTAATTCGAAAATGAGTAGGGTTTGATTCTGGCTCGGAGTGAATGCTCGATACATACTTAATACATGCTAGTTACACATATATATATAGGCTGGTAAAAACCAGTTTAAAAAAAGCAATACAGAAGAAGTAATAATAGATTACAGATATATATTTAGGTGGCGAACTGGTGAGTATAGAGTGTAATAATTATCTTTTTGTAAGAAATAAGTCACTACAGATAAATTTCTTTTAAAAGACAAAAGTGCGCGAAAAGGTAGTTACATTTAGTTTTAGGTAGTTGGTGTAAATAATAGTACACCAAGCCAATCATGCTTAACTGAACTTAGAGGTGGTCCAGTCACATTGGAAATGAGAAAATTTCCGATTTTCATTTGAAAACTGCAGTAAGGAATCTTGGGCAATGAGCGAAAGCTTGACCCAGTAATGTTATCAAGTGCTATGAAGGCATAAATCGTTGTAAGGCACTAAGGGAACTTTTGATAATGACAAAGTTACTATGATACGTTGTATCTGTAAGCACCGGCTAATGTTCGTGCCAGCCGCCGCGGTAATACGGATGGTGCAAGTGTTACTCTTCCTAACTGGGCGTAAAGTGTAGGTAGGCGATCATTTAAGTATAGTAATAAAGTTCAATATATTGTATTTTATGTTAAACTATTTGATTAGAGTAGTAAAAAAGTTAGTGTAGCTTATTATAGGGAGTGGATACTTGTCCGATTTTAGGTTGTACCAAAGGTTAATGCATCTAACTATTTACTACTGACGCTGATTTACTAAAGTGTCAGGTATCGAAAGGGATTAGATACCCCTGTAGTCTGGACCGTAAACTATGAATATTAAATATTGAAAATACTAATATACAAAAAACTTATATTAATTATAAAATTTTTAGTAATGTATTTTTATGTTAAAGTTAACGCGTAAAATATTCCGCCTGATGACTATGATCGCAAGGTTAAAAGTTAAAGAAATTGACGGAGGTTGCTTCCAAGCAGTGGAGCATGTGGTTTAATTCGATACACCGCGAGAAATCTTACCAATTTTTGTATAATACACTTGAATAATTATAAACAGAGATATTAGTTTATTTATATGTTATAATTATTCTATAATGCGGTATTTATACTAGTGTTAATTTTATTAAGTAATATTCCATTTCAATGATTCATATTTTGAAAAAGGGAATATATTAATAGTGTATTACAGGTGTTGCATGGCTGTCGTAAATTCGTGTTGTGAAATGTTTTTTCTTTTATCTACCTTTTTAACGAATAAAACCCTTTTACTTAGTTGTCTATATATATTTATATTTGTATTAATATATTTACAATATATAGTTGTTTCTATGTATAATTATCTGTTTAGTAATCATAATTCCCTCATTTCAATAGGAATTATAAAAAATATATAATTAAAAGAGGACCACTACAAGTCATTATGGCCTTTATAAATTGGGCTACACATGTGCTACAATGGTAACTACAAAAAGTAGCAAATATGTAAATATGAGCAAATCTATAAAAGTTATCTTTCACTTCGGATTGTTCTTTGTAACTCAAGGACATCAAGTAGGAATTGCTAGTAATCGTATATTAGAACGATACGGTGAATAAGTACTACAACCTTGTACATACCGCCCGTCACGCTAAAGGATACATTTTCACTGGTTATGTGGTGTATGTATTTAACTACAGTTTTTCTGTGTTTTATATATATTTTATGAATGTGGAGTGTTTACTTGAGTGAAGTCGTAACATGGTAGTGGTAGGGGAACCTGTCGCTGGAAAAATGCTATTTATATTTTAAAAAAAAACTTACTTAGAGTAAAAAAGGTAATAACTTACTAGTTTTTTTTAAGTTTTTTATTAAAAAAAGAAAACTTAAAAAATAAAAACAAACATTAATAACTTTATTAAATAAAAACAATTAAATAAATGTATAAACGAAATATAACTTTTTTAAATAACTTTTATAAATAAAAACAATTAAATAAATGTATAAACGAAATATAACTTTTTTAAATAACTTTGTTAGAGGTATAGAAATAAATAGTATAGAAATATTAGTAAGTTGTGATACACACAACACTAACGTAGGTAATAAGTCAATAGTAAGTAAACTGGCGAGACTATATATGGATATACAATTAAATAGACTCAGATCAAGAAATGTTTACAATAAGAGCATAAATAGCAAAACTGCATATACGCATAGAGCGTCTTTATGAAACAAAGACGTTATGAGAACAAGCAGTTTTTATAAAAAACAAAACACAATAGATAATTATTACTTAGTAAATAAACCTTCAGGTACATTAAGAAATGTACAGACGAAGGTAAAAAGTGTTTATAAAAGTAATAAAAAAACAAATAGTCTTTTAAAAAAGAATACATTGATAACAGGTAAAAGCCTATACAATAACACAAAAAGAAACTATAATAAAATAAATAAAATTTTAAAAAACACAAAAAGACGTTACTGTAGTTCTGTAAAAGTAACAAAAAATCACTTGTTTTTTAAAACAAGTGATTTTACCATATTCCAAAGTACACTGTATTCAATATATATTAATGCATTTGTCTATGAAATTCAAAAAATGTACTTACAAACACCTTTATATTTTGTAATAATAAGCCAAACAGAATATAACATACTATCTAAAGAAAAGATAGTACTAGGAGTATCAGAATACGGTAGAGTTTATAAGAAAAAAATGTATTATATACTTAGTACACAACCAATTAATAAAAATCATTCAAAAGCAGTTTGTATGAGTACAAGTAGTCTATGTACGTTATTAAAATATATGCAAAAAGACAAAGATATTTTAATCTGGGAAAATATAAATAGTGAATTACAAGCAAAAGAAGATAAATCAAGGTCACACTCACTAGAAGCATATGAATTACTTTTAGAGAACAGATTTAGGGATAATTTTAGTATAAAAGAACTACAAATGGAAATGTTAAAGAATAATAAAAAAAAATATAGTACTTTAGCAGAAACTAGTCGTTTAATATTACTAGAATACATTCAAAGTATAAGTATTAAGATACAATTAAACTTTGAGAAGGTGATAACAAGTTATATATCAAAAAAAAAATAGTACTTTAGCAGAAACTAGTCGTTTAATATTACTAGAATACATTCAAAGTATAAGTATTAAGATACAATTAAACTTTGAGAAGGTGATAACAAGTTATATATCAAAAAAAAAATATAGGAGGAATAAGTCAATAGATATAATAAACATACAATCTTTATTAGAAAGTACGAATTTAAAAACAAATATTAAAAGTTTATTATGATATTTGTTATATTTAGTTATTTTTGTAGGAGGTTTAAAAGAAATAACTATGCAGGAATTGTATTTAAAAATAGGTTTTAGCATAACAAATACATTTGAATACAAATATATAGGAATTAATGTAAATATAAGTGTTATACAATTAGAACAATTTAATATCCGTTTGGGTAATTTACTATATGAGGCATTAGAAATATCTTTAAAAGCAAACCAGGTCATTTTATGCAGTAAGAAAACAGATTTACAATTATCTATACTTGAAAGTCAACATAAATATGTAAGCGATAAATTATGTATAAGTAATAACTTTTTAAAGTATTTAAAAGTAGAGCGTCTGTTGGATTATAGTATGGTAATGTGTATAAAACCAGTAGCCAAGACAGGTTATTTAAATTTACCGAAGATAAAAACTAGTACAGAGCAGGCCAGACGCACGGCATTTAAACCTTTAAAGCCAGCTATAGAAGTAATACAAACATTACAAAGTGTAAGATATAAAATAAACAGTAAAATGTATAACTATGTAGTAAAACATTTAAATGTTTTTATAGAAATAGAGGAACTAGATAAACCTAAAGAAGTATTAAAAGCTCCAGATTTTAATACACATAAGAATGAATCTATTAAATTACTTGAAGTATTATTAAGTACAAAAGAAGTAAATGTACAGGTTGTAATAGATAGTTTGTTCAAAACAGTAATAGTACAAGTATCTAAGTTACATATAGTAGATAGTTTAAAATTAAGTAGCCAAATACAAATACATATAAAGAAATCACTAATAGATACAGGTTACTGAATAATATTAAAAGATCTTAAAACAAAGATATTTAATATATGCAAAAAACAAATAACTGAATATAAAATAATATTACACAAATATTCAAAGTATATGGAGTATAACGATAAAAATCAAAGTATAAAAGCTAAAGTAAGGAAGATTGAACAAACAGTTAAAACTTTAAGTATGTGGTCTGAAGAATATATTACATTTGATAACAAACAAAGTATATACTTTGTTTGAAGAATAGATCATAGAGGTAGATTATATCCTATAGGTAATTTAAATATGATGAATAGTAAGCTGTTACGTTATTGTTTAGAACCTTTATATAAGTATAAATTTAAAGATTATTGGAATGAATTAGTAATAGATATTAGTAAAAATTATCATGGTACAAATGTCTCAGATATAGAGAATATACATATATTTAAATTCAATATAGATAAATGGTTAAGTAATAAGGAAAAGTATGTGAAAAAGGCATATAACATATATGGTTTTTTGAGAGGTTTGTTAGAATATGTATCGTACTTACAAGATGCGAATTATGAAACAACTTATCTTATAAGTTTAGACGGGACTGCTAACGTATATCAACATATAAGTTGTTTAACTCTAGATAAACAACTTGCAAAATCAGTAAATATGTTATACAGTATAGAACCAAATGATTTATATACGGATGTGTTAGAAAAACTAAAAAAAGAAGCACATATAAATTTTAATGTTAGTAGAAAAGCTATTAAAAAAAATATAATGTGTCATGCTTATGGTTTGACTAGTCATGGTAGATTTAAATATTTGAAAGAACAACTACAACATTTAGATAATGACCAAATAGTATTACTGAGTAATACTATAATGTCGATAATTAAGATTAATTATCCAGGTGTTTTATTGGTTAGGAAAGTGTTAGAAGAATTAGTACAGTTTAAAGGTAAGCAAGGTCTAACTGTCAAGATAAAAAATGAATTTATAACTTGAGAGCATAAAAAATGTAAAATAAAAAAAAAAATAGTTAGTTATATAAAACCTTTTAGTACTACTAAAAGTAAGAATAGGCTATATTTACTAGAGATAACAAATGAATTAGATGTGAGTAAAATGAAAACAGGTTTTGCTGCAAATTTCATTCATAGTTTAGATTCCGAATCTCTCATGAGAACGGTTTTACTGTACAAAAAACAAACAAACAATCAACCAATATTCACAATACATGATTGTTTCATGGTACCTGCACCAAATAAAGCAGTTTTAATAGATTGTTTTAAAGACAGTTTTATAACAATATATAGTACAGATAGAATAAAAAAATTATATGAGATGAATAAAACACCTTTAAGTATTACAACTAAGTCAAAAAACACATTTAAACTGAAAGATATAAGAAATTCAAAATATATATTAGTATAGTTGTGTAACTTAAAAATTGTAACTTAATTAAACTTTAACTCATATATTAGATATGTCACTATATAAGTAGAGATCTACGTAGTAGATAATATGTAAAGCTTAACTCCTATTAGTATAAACTAACTTTACATATACACGACTCTACGTGGTGGAATTAGCCGTCCCACTGGTTGGACAACCGATCTCATCTAGTATATATATAGGTCTAGTAGGCTACCTTAAATTTTTTGTGATTATGGTTATTAGTAAACAATAAAGACATTTATAAAAACAATTAAATAAATGTATAAACGAAATTTAACTTTTTATAATAACTTTTATAAATAAAAACAATTAAATAAATGTATAAACGAAATATAACTTTTTTAAATAACTTTGTTAGAGGTATAGAAATAAATAGTATAGAAATATTAGTAAGTT
>Ga0209601_1002565_pt1 | contig 11048 bp, 3 predicted proteins | sample COGITO_mtgs_1104_4_FD_184796 | JGI IMG/M metagenome (GOLD analysis project Ga0209601, IMG submission 184796) | Pelagic marine microbial communities from North Sea - COGITO_mtgs_110426 (SPAdes) (version 2) | ecosystem: Environmental > Aquatic > Marine > Epipelagic ...
ATCCCATCCCCATGTTATTGTTTTCTAAATAACTTTCAAAAACATTATCTGGAACATATGTTGTTTGTGAAAAGCTAATAAATGGAAGGAAGAATAGAAAGATAAAAAACTTTTTCATAATAATTTATTTTGAGTTAAGAAGGCCAAATATACTAATTAAAAATTATCCAAGAAGCATCAACTTCTTATTAATTATTCCATCATTGGTTTCTATTTCTAAGAAATAAATACCTTTTGCATTTTCATTCAGATTTATTTGCTTAGTGTACTCACCAACAAATTGTTCTAATTCATCTGAGACAATAACCTCTCCAACTACATTAAGTATTCTAACTTTTAAGTCTTGTACAGTTTCTGATGTAAAGCTAATGTTAAACACATCTCTTGATGGGTTAGGGTAAACATCTAAGTTAGCTATTGCAATCTTTTATACTTTTTTCAAAATATTCTGATGGATTATATCATTTTTATTTAATTGAGTTTTTTGAATGTTTTTTAGTCATTTTATTTTGAATTATTTGTAGTCATTTTTAAGCCATTTAAAACCTATTGTTTGTTCGTTTTTTAGTTATTTTTACTAGAGAAGTAGTGTTTTTTCTTAATTATTTATTCAACTAATTATTCAAAGAGTTTTTTGTTTAATATTTCCATGTCTGAGGTTACCTTTTTTTGTAATACTTTGGCATATATTTGAGTGGTCTTAACATTGGAGTGCCCCAGCATTTTTGATACAGTAATAAGTGGCACGTCATTATTTAATGTGATGGTGGTAGCAAAGCTGTGGCGAGCAATATGAAAAGTAAGATTCTTAAAGATCTGAGCCTTTATAGCTAGCTTTTTTAATAGCCGATTTAAAAATGCATTGCTAATATATTCAAAGATTAAACCCTCATCTGTCTCTGTCTTATTTTTTAGAATCTCAATAGATGGCTTTAACAGTGGCACGATAAAGGTCTCTCCAGTCTTTTTTCGTTTATTAAATATATACTTTGATCCTTGATTATCACTATGTATCTGATGCCATCTTAAAGATATAATATCCGCATATGAAAGGCCAGTATAAATGGCAAAAACAAATAATTCTTTTGCTTTCTTTTCTGCTTTAACACTAAGATCAAGATTTGAGAATCTATATATCTCATCTTGAGATAAGAACTCTATTTCTTTTCTTTTAAAAGAAAATACATAGCCTTCAAATGGATCATCATCTATAAGTCCTTTTCTTTTTGATAGCGTTGTAATCTTTTTAAACCTTTGAAGCACTTTCATGGCTCCATTTTGATTACATAAGGTGTTAAACAATAAGTGCCGCTCTAGTTTATAGATAAAAGGGCTATCTAGTTTTTGAATATCAATATCATCCTGTTTAAAGCTCTTTTTTATAAAATATGAAAGGTGTCTTTTAAGGGTTCTGTAGTTTTTAAGTGTACCTTCACTATAACTCTCTGGGATTTGATTTTTCATGTCAATATTATGAGTCTCTATTGCTTCAAGAACAGTTATACCCTTTTCCTTTATATTTAAATAAGCATTCTTTAAATCAATGGCTGAGAATGGTTTATTAAGTTGTGATAGTCTTTGGTGTTCTAAGTAAAATTTATTTCTAATGTATTCAAGATGATGATTAAGTGCTTTTAATTTATTATTGATAAGTTTTGGTCTTTGTCTTTTCTTATCCCAATCAGTTAGATCAATCCACCTTTTTGAAGAAAGCTCAATTCTTTGCCCATTTATAGTTACACGAGAATAAATCGGAAACAATTGTCTCTTATTCTTTTTCCCTTTTTTAAGAAGAAAAATGATGCTAAATGTGTCGAGCGAGGGACCTATTAGGGGACCTATTTTTTTACTATTATTCATATCTACAAAACTAGATTAAACATCTATCTTGTTGATATTAAATGATATATAGCGTTTATATAGAATTGATTAAAAGAAAATATATAGGGTATATACAGGAAATAAGAATTTTATATATCTAAGCTAAAAACTAGATATACAAATAACACCTAAGCCATTGAAATTCAACAAAATAAAAAGAACTACGGTTGTAGTTCTGAGGTTAAAAATAGGGGAAAAATTGTCGGGGTAGCAGGATTACAACCTCTACCCTTTTCACTAGATTACAGTAAGCCTTTAAACTAAAATTTGCACCACTTTTTGCACCGCTAATCAATCTACTAAATCAAACTTAAAAAATTTATTGCCAAATCTCCAATCTTATTTAGGGTCTAAAATCCAGCTTCCTTTTCCATATGCGTTTCTAAACTGCTCCGCATCTACCCTAGCTTTAGAGCTAAATGCAAATACATAATACTTCCCATTTATTAATGTATATTCCAAATCAGCATCATTGCTATAAGTATAATCAATAGCATTACTAGCATCAGTAAATACTTGCACAATTACTAAATACATTCCTTCAATTGGGTCTTTGCTAATAACTGTAGTGCTTTCAGCTTTAACTGTTGCAGTATCTACCTCAACTACTTTAATAGTATCAGAAACTTCTCTCTTAGTTTCAATAACAGTATCTTTAATAATTATTGGTTGTTGTACAACAACTTCATCATAATCAATAATATCTACTGCATTTTTATTAATAGTATTGAGCAATGAGTCAAACTCTTCTTGTAAATCCTCAGCCGAAAAATCATCATAAAGGTGGTATTTAATATCAAACTCCACCCTTCTGTTGTCAGCTCTTTCCTGCTCAGTTGCATTTTTGTTTAATGGTGTATCTTCACCATAAAAATCAATAATTAATCTTCCTTTATTTATTCCTCTACTAATAAAGAAGTTCTGTACAGCTTTAGCTCTCCTAGCTGATAAACTTAAATTATAAGATGCAGTTCCCTCTGCAGAAGCATGCCCTTGAATAAGTAAATATATTTTAGGGTTCTTGTGCATTAATAATGTTAAGTCTGTTAAAGTGATATAAGATTCTTGTTTAATTAGATCCTTATCAAAATCAAAGTTTAAATCTGCTAACGCTCTAGTAAGTATTAAATACTCAGCTGTAGATAAATCAGGACAGCCTTGCGTATTAGCATTACCAAATAAATGGGGACATAAATCAAATTTGTCAGGTATTCCATCTTCATCAAAATCAGGACAACCATAAGCATTCTTATCACCAGAAACATCAGGGCATAAATCCTCATCATCAACTACCCCATCTTTATCTTTATCTTTTATTTCTTCTTCTAACTTCTCCTCTTTTCTATTTCTTTTTTCTAACTCAGAATCTGGTATAAAATCGTAACCAAAAGTAAGCTCGTGGGAGCCATTACTATAATCAGCAACCTCATTAGTGGAAATATCTAATGAATAAACTGATAAAAGTTTTCCAAAGTCAATTCCTACATAAATTGTAGGTCCGAAATCTTGCCTATATGAAGTCCCGAACCACAACTTGTTTTTTAACTTAAAGTTAATGTTTGCATCAATCTGATTATGGTTAGAAGTAGTTTTAACTAATATAGAAGGATGAGCAGTCCAATCATTACTCAACTTTTTAGAGTAAGAAATCATACTATAAAAATGCCTATCCACTGTATTTTCAGCCGAACCTGAAAGCTCCATATTTGTTGCTAATAAACCAGGTATTGATACTCCTATTTTTAACTCCTTAAACGTGTAATAGATTCCAAAGTTAAATTCAGGTATTACATCATCATTTGATAAAAGTGCAGGATCATTAATTGCTGCTAAGTTAATTTTTGAAGCCCCACCAGAAACTCCAAAATATAAATTAGAACCTTCAAACTTCACTTTATGCGAGTAACTAATTGCAGCTCCTGATTTATTGAAAGCTCCACCCGTTTTATCACTAAAAACAGTTATTCCCAAACCATTAACTCCAAAACCTTTAGTAACTGTTAAAATTTGAGTGCTAATTGGATTATCAGTTAATCCCACCCATTGTTCCCTAAATGAAGCTCTGGCTCTATAAAAATCTTTTTCACCACTAGCTGCAGGGTTTATTGTTGGGTAGTTGAACTGGTATTGCGACTGCAATGGAAATTGCTGAGCAAAACCAATGGTTACAAATACACTTACTAAAATTAATAAACTTATCTTTTTCATATTCTTATCTTATTAATGTAATTACTCCTGTTTTATCTGGATAATTATTATCTTTAAATTTAATGATGTAATAGTAGTCAGTTGAAGGAAGCTTATTTCCGTTAGTACTTAATCCGTCCCACTCAAACACTAAACTATTACCTGAGTAATAAAACTCTCGTTCTCCCCATCTATTTAATATTATCGCCTCAATTTCTGTATCAATATCATAAATTGGATGCCAATTATCGTTAGTACCATCACTATTAGGTGAAATAATAATTGGCTCATCAATACAATCATAACCACCTACATAATCAACATTTATAGTATCAACTAAAGTACAGCCAATATCATCTTTTAAACTAATTGTATGCAATAAAGCTGATAAATCATTTATTATATAACTACTAACAACATCATTAGCTAAAACATTACCATCTACCGATAATTCATAAGGAGGATAGCCCCCACTAATAGAATGAATTTCAATACTACCATCTAATACTGACAAACAACTTGCATCATATACTGAGTATTCAAACAATTCATCTATTGTAAACGAATCCACTTTGGTACATCCAAGCTCATCAATTACAGTTACATTATATGTTCCTGGAGTTAAATTATCAATAAATACTGAGTCCTCTTGATTTTCCCAGAAGATATTATAAATCCCTACCGCAGCAACAACATCAACTGCCAATGTTCCATAACAAGATTGCTCTTGGTTAATACTTATTTCATTTGGAGATAGAATTGTTACAGGAACAGAAATAATACAATTATTTAAATCATTTATAATAAACTCATATTCCCCAGCACCTAAGCCATTAACAGCTGCTGTACTTCCAATTATATTATTATTCACATCTAATAATTGGTACTCATAAGGAATATTTCCACCTACAACCTCAACAACTACTACCCCATCAGAATACCCATAACAAGTAGCACTTACAGAAGTTATGTTGCTAGTCTGTAATTCTAAAGGATTTGTTAAATTAATAAAATTACTCTCAATACATCCATTTGCATCCATTACAAATAAAGTATCATTACCAGCAGACAACCCTGAAACAATAATTGAATCAGTGGTTGGATATGAATTAATACCACTACCATATATTGCATCATAAGGTAGTGTACCACCATTTATCTCCAAAGTAACAATACCATTTTCATCATTATAACATAATGGATTAACAGCCGAAACAATATAAGATAATGGAGATGGTTCAGTTATTTGTAAAGTAGCATTAGTTGTACATGAGTTATTATCCGTTACAGTTAAAATATAATCACCAATACCTAAATCAGCAATAGAATCAAGATTTGAACTATATGCATTAGGTCCTTGCCAATTTACACTATAAGGCAATACTCCTCCCATTGTTGTATTTATAAGAATTCCATCAGAAAAGCCATAACAAGAAATGTTCGATTGATTTACATTACTGATTAGTTGTTCTGGCTCACTAATTATAATTGTATCATAAATTGTACAAAGTGACGCGTCAGTTATAGCAATAATAAAAGTATCAGCAGTTAATGTAGTTACATTTGAAGTAGTTTGTATATTTACATCATTCCATAAATAAGAATAAGGTTGAGCACCACCATTCACGAAAACACTTGCAAAACCATTATCACCTCCATTACAACTTACATCAGTTGTTATAACATTAATAATTGATAAGCTAGTAGCGGATTCAATAATTTGAATTGTATCAGTTATCTCACATCCATTTGCATCTGTAATAATACACCAATAGACACCAGAAGATAAACCTTGAATACTTGCAGTGCCATTTCCGTTATTCCATAAATAAGAGTAAGGTGGCGTACCACCACTTGGGTTTGCAGTAGCCGTACCATCTGACGAACCTGTACAGCTAATTGTAGTTGTAGTTATATTAGAAAACATTACAAAATCAGGTACTATTGTAATAGTATCCGTTCCGGTACAACCATTATAATCCGTTACTTCTATAGAATAGAAACCTTCAGATAAACCAGCAATACTATCATTTACACCTAAGTTACTCCATAAATATGAATAACTTCCAGCGCCCCCTTGAATTATTGACGCTAAAACTCCATCATTTGCACCACTACAAGTAACAGTGCTTAATATAGTAATATTTGGATCTAATTCATCAGGTGCAATAATTTCTACGCTATCAATCGAAATACATTCATTCGCATCTTGTGAATACACTGTGTACCATCCAGAACCTACATTTAAAAAAGTGGAGTCTGCTAACCAAAAGATCCCATCCGCAGAATAAGTATACGGAGCATTTCCACCATTTGCTGTTACATCAATAGAACCATCTGTACTATTATTGCAACTTACATTAAAACCATTATAATCTGACATTGTAAAGTTCATTAATACAGCATCTGGCTCAGGAATTGCTACTGGAATTCCTGTAATACTACAGCCATTTGCATCAGTAATTGTCACATAATAAGTTGTTGATGCATTTAAACCTGTACTTGTAGCAGTTGTAGAACCTGAACCTGACCATATATATGAGTAAGGAGCATTTCCACCACTTGGTGTTGCTGTTGCAATACCATCTGAAGATCCATTACATAAAGTAGATTCTGTTGTAATATTTGATATTATTGAGTCAGGGGAAGATAAGGAAACTGTTGCAGTATCAAAACAACCATTAATATCAGTAACTATTACGCTATAAATTGATGCACCTAAGTTAAGTGCAAAACTATCTGTAGAAATTGTAGTATTTAATGAATCTAACCAATTATAATTATATGGTAGACTTCCTCCTATTGCAGTGACATCAACACTTCCGTTTGAATACCCTACACAAGTTGGGTCGGCAAGTACAGTAGTATTTAATGTAATTGTATTAGGTTGTTCAACTATAAATATTATTTGGTTTTCTAATGTTGTACATCCCGTATTATCAGTAACGGTTACATTGTATGATCCGCTTTGTAATCCTGTAATAGAATTGAGAATTGTATTATCAAACCACATAACATTATACGCTCCACTTCCTCCTGATGGATTTACAGTTGCTGAACCATCAAAAGTTCCATTACAACTTACATTAGTTACACTAATGTTTGCTAATATCTCAGATGGCTCATTTATAGTAGTTGTAAATAAATCAGCACATCCATTTGCATCTGTTACAGTACAACTATAATTACCCGCAACTAAAGCTGTTGCTTGTTGCATTATTTGTCCGTTCGACCATAAATAAGTATAAGGTGCTGTTCCTCCTGTTGGGAAGATTTGAGCAGTTCCGTCTGAGAAACTGTAACAACTAGCATCAGAATTTGTAAAAGTAGCAGCTAAATTAAAGTTAGGCTCAGTTATAACAACTAAATCCTGTCCGGATGAAGGGTTACAACCATATGCATCAGTTATTAAAACATAGTGATTTCCTGCATCCAATGATGTAACTGTTTGAGTAATTAATCCACTAGGAGACCAGCTATATGTATATGGAGCGGTTCCACCATTAATATTAACTGTAGCAGTACCATCTTCACCACCTAAACAAGAAACATTAGTTGATGTAATAGTAGTTGTTATATCTGCAGGTTCTGAAATACTAAAAATCTGATTAATAGAACAACTATTAGCATCAGTAAGTATAAATGAATAAATACCAGCAGATAAACTATTAGGGTTTGGTAAACCAATAATGCTATATCCTGGCGTTCCACCTTCAGGTGTAATAGTTACAGCCCCATCAGTACCTCCAAAACATGTTGTTGCTGTAGTATTAGTATTTGCAATTAAAGCATCCAGCTCAATTATTTGTATATTTTCTAACTGCACACATCCGTATTGATCACTTACTTTTAACTCATAACTACCTACTGATAATGAGACTGATGATGAACTAAAGCTATTGAAAATAATTGCATTAGTATTTAAGTTAGTAATAGTATTAGTATAAGTTCCTCCTCCTCCTGAGTTTGTCCAAAGAAGATTTCCATTATCCCCAAAACAAAGAGGTTGAGTTGCTGTATAAGTAATGGTCACATTACAATTCGGCTCATTAATTATAGTTGATTGTGATGAAGTACATCCGTTTGCATCTGTAATTATTAATGTATAAGTACCTACTGATAGATTAGTTAAATTTTGACTAATAGCTGTAAACCCATTTGGTCCAGTCCAGAAATAAGAGTATGGGGACTGACCTCCTGATATTGAAACTGTATTTACCCAACCATTATTTGCCCCATTAAAAGTTATATTATTAGGATTTAAACCAAATGTAATAGGATTTGGATTAACCAATAAAACTGATCCTTGATCTATACATCCATTTACATCAGCTGCAATTAAACTATATGCGCCTGCTGACAAATTAGATACAGATGGGTCTGAACTAATTACTATATTAGGATTAGTTAAATTAAACCAATTATATGTTATTGGACCTGTACCTGTAACTACAGTTGATGATAACGACCCATCACTTGAATTAGTACAACTTACAGCAGTTTGTTGAATACTAACATTTAGTAAAGGAGCATTATTAATCTGTACATTATTAAATATAGTTTGGCAATTGTTTTCATCATATATATATGCTGTATAAGTACCATTATTTAAACTTTGTGCTGTCTGTGTTGTTTGTCCGTTTGACCAACCATAAGTATATGGCAATACACCTCCTGATCCATAAATAGTAGCAGTCCCATCATTTCCTGTAGCGCAAGATACTAATGTAGTTATTACACTATCCACAACTAACTGACTCGGTTCATTTATAGTATAATTTATTAAACCTGAAGAACAACCATTTACATCAGTTACTTCAATGTTATAGTTTCCTGCTAATAATAAGTTAGGGTCTGTAATTCCCCAATCAGTGTTGTATGGAGAAGTTCCCCCTGTAATAATAACTGATGCAGTCCCTGTATTGTCATTATAACAAAGAGCATCAGTTAAAGAAAGATCTAATTCAATTGAATCTGGTGTAGATATCTGTATATTCCAAATCGCACTACAACCTGAAGCATCTTCAACAACCAAATCATATACACCTGAAGGAAATTGCAGTTGAGTATTTGGGTAATCATACTGAGCTTCATTAATTAAAACCGTTCCATCTGAACTAATTAAAGTATTAGAGTAAGGAGCTAATCCTCCACTATTTTGCCAATATACTGTTGCCATATCCTCATAACATAAGGGTGCAGTATAAGTTTCTGCAATTGTGACATTACAATTTGGTTCATTAATTACCTGATTGAAAGTCTGAGAACAACCACTTGCATCAGTAATAATAAGTATATAATGTCCACTCTCTAAAGAGTTAATACTAGAATTGCTATTTGAATAATTATTTGGTCCTGACCAAGAATACGAATAAGCAGGATTTCCTCCAGAAACATTTGCAGATATATTTCCATCAGATGCTCCATTTACAGATATGTCAGAGTAAGATAAAGTAGTAGAAATAACCAAAGGTTCTGTAAGTGTTTGTGAAAAGGTATTCGAACATCCATTTCCATCTGTAATAGTAACATAATAAGTTCCTGCAGTTAAATTCTGATTAATTGGATCATTATGTCCATCTGACCAATTATAGGTATATGGTCCTGTTGTTCCTGTTACACTATTCACTGTTATATCCCCACTAGAATCGCCATTACAAAGAATATTAGTGGGTGTTAATACAGCACCTACCTGTACTGGCTGCCCCACAGTAACAGATACAGATGTTGCACAACTATTACTATCCAATACCATTACACTATATGTTCCTGCAATTAGATTAATTGATTGTTGAGTAGTTTGACCGTTCGACCAATTATAAGTATATGGAGCTGTACCTCCACTTGGGATTGCTGTAGCCGTACCATCAAGATAACCAAAACATGAGGTTGCAACTGATGAAGATGTTAAAGTGAGTTGCTGTGGCTGATCAACAGTTCCTGTAGCATAAGCAACACACCCATTATTATCAGTAATTGTGCATGTATAAGTCCCAATTGGAACATTTGTTAATGCTTGTGAATTCTGTCCGTTTGACCAACTATAATTATAAGGAGGTGTTCCTCCTGTTGGCAAAATAGTTATATCACCATCAGAGAGGCCAAAACAACTAGCATCTACTACTAATGCGCTAGCTGATAGTGGTGTTAACGGCTCAAATACATCATATGTAAAAAAGTATTGACAGTTAGTTATATCAGTAAGTTCTACTGTATACTGCCCGGCTACTAAACCTGAAGCATTTTGTATAGTTTGTCCATCTGACCACAAAAAAGCATAACTTCCATTACCACCACTTAAACTCAAGGTAATTAAACCATCATTACCACCAAAACAAGATACATAATCAACATTAGTTGTAGCAGTAATTACTGATGGTTGATTAATTGTAATAGAAGAAGAAACTGAAGGACAATTAATACTATCAGTAACTGATACTGTATAAACCCCCGCACTTAATTCTGTAATAGTTTGTGTTGTAATACCATTATTCCAAGAATAAGTATAACCAGGATTGCCTCCTGTTGGGTTAGCAGTAGCAATTGCATCTCCTCCACCATTACAACTTACATCAGTTGCAGATATAGGTACAACAAGAGGTGCTGACTGATCAACAAAAACATTCTGACTGACCGTGCAGTTATTTGCATCCGTTACACTAACAGTATATGTACCACTTGTCAATCCAGTTATCACTGTATCTGTTACTGAATTTGACCACAAATATGTATATGAAGGGAAGCCACCTACAGCATATACAGTAGCATAGCCATCATTACCTCCATTACAACTTACAGCAGAAGAATCCATTGTTAATGTTAAGAGTGTAGGAGGCTGAGATATATTTGCTGGTGCTTGTTTTGTACAGCCATTTGCATCAGTAATAGTACAAGTATACGTCCCTGCAGATAAATTATTAATTGTTTGGCTAGTTGAACCATTATTCCAAGAATAAGAATAGCCTGGAGTACCACCACTT
>Ga0209601_1002572_pt1 | contig 11009 bp, 12 predicted proteins | sample COGITO_mtgs_1104_4_FD_184796 | JGI IMG/M metagenome (GOLD analysis project Ga0209601, IMG submission 184796) | Pelagic marine microbial communities from North Sea - COGITO_mtgs_110426 (SPAdes) (version 2) | ecosystem: Environmental > Aquatic > Marine > Epipelagic ...
AATTTCACCTTGATTAATAACAGCTACCCGATCAGCAATAGCTTCTGCTTCTTCAATATAATGAGTGGTTAGAATAATAGTTACTCCTGTTTTTCGAAGTTCATCAACAACTAACCACATATCCCTTCTAAGCTCAACGTCTACACCTGCTGTTGGCTCATCAAGGAATAATATTTTGGGTTCATGAGATAAAGCTTTAGCAATTAAAACTCTTCTCTTCATTCCGCCAGATAATTGTCTAAGTCTTTGATCTTTTTTATCCCACAAACTTAAATCTTTTAAAATTTTTTCAATATGTTCTGGTTTAGGTGCTTTTCCATATAGTCCTCTAGAATAAGATACGGTATCAAAAACAGTTTCAAAGGATTCTAGATTTAATTCTTGAGGAACAAGCCCTATTCTTGATCTTGTCTCTCTATAATCTTTTATAATATCAAAATTATCAATTGTAACTATGCCTGAAGAAGGTTTAACAATTCCACAAATAATACTAATTAAACTAGTTTTACCCGCACCATTTGGCCCAAGCATTGCAAGAATTTCACCTTGTTTTACTTTAAGGCTAACATTATTAAGGGCTTTAAAACCATTATCATAAACTTTAGATAAGTTGTTAATGGATATTTGAATTTCAGGCATTTGTTAAGGTGTATATAGTTACTTATACACCTTTTACAAATTATTAGATCTATTTTTTAGATCCTTTTATTTTCCAAAATATTACGGGTAAAAAGGTTGCAATAATAAAAGATAAAAACAACAATGATTGAGATACAAAGGCCGGAAAAGTATCCGCTGGTACAATTATACCAACTAACAAACTCTTTGAAAAATCAGGAGCTGGGAATAAAAGAAATCCTCCAATTAATCCAATAATAATTGAAATGTATGCTGTTTTTTCATTCAACTTCTTATTATAGAAGCTATAAAAAACAGTAAGTACAAACGCACAACAAAATAAATCAGCTAATAAGAATAAGTATAAAACACTAAATCCTTTAGAAGCAATGACAAAAGCTATAATTGAAAGTGCTACTAAACAATATTTTGAAAGAGTTAAATAATTAGTTTTTTTATTTAAATTTAAAGTCGCTTTACCATCAACTACTATTAAGCTCGATATTGCATTAACTAAAGTATCAACAGTACTAATTGTTAATGACAAACCAAGGATCACAATTATTAATGATAAAAATTCTGTCTGCTCACTTAATAATAAAGAGAAGAAACCAAGGTCAGGAATAACTTTGGGATTAGCTGATACTGCAACTAAACCACTAAAGCCCATAAAAAAAACAATTGGAATAATTACAATAAATGCAACAATTAAACTTTTCTTTAAGATTTCATTGTTTTTTGCAGCATAAACTCTTTGCCAATTTCCTTGATGAAAAAGATTGGTTGCAGCAACTGCAATAAAGAAAGTTAATCCTGCGGTATAGTTTGGAATATAACTCGCACTTAATAAGTGAGGACTTTTTTCTTTAATAAATGAGAAAGAAAACTGGTCTCCTGTAAATGAAGTTAGATAAAATACTGAAATTAATAATAAAGCTACAATTACTATCATTTGAATATTATCTGTAAAAATTGAAGCTCTTAATCCACCATATAAAGTGTAAGCAAGCGTTGCGATTAGAATAATTAAAGAGGTGACCCAAAGTTCAGTTCCTGAAATATAATTTATCAATATTGCAACTGCAGTAACTTCAGCACATAAAAAAACAAACATATAAAATATTGTCATAAGCAAAATAAGTTTAAATAAACTCTTACCAAATCTTTTTCTTAAAAATTCAATTAACGTTGAACCTTTTGGAAAGTCAGTTCGTATTTTTTTTCCAAGTGAAATTAAAAAGATCATTGGAAAAGCGGTACCTAATGCATAACCAATCACAGCTCCAATTCCACCCCATGTTGCAGCAGATGCTGGACCAAATAAAATCCAAGCCCCAAGTGCTGATGCAATTAGACTTGTAGTTAGTGAAAAGAAACCAATGTTTCTATTCGCAGTTAGATAATTGTTAATCCCTTGATATTTTTTAGAGTAAATTAATCCAACTATTGTAAAGATTAAGCTTATAGTTATGACGAGTGTTAATGATGTTGATTGACTTATAAAATATGTATTATCCATTGTTCTCCCTTTCTGAATTACCGGACAGGTTATTAGGGTTTATTCTCAGTCAGTTACGACACCCCTTAAGATTTTTATAAACTATAATTCAAATTTTTAAAGATAAACTTAGTTTATCTTGTCTAAAATTTCCAAAGGTAATGGTGCTTCTGGATACTTCTCTTTACACAGTTTTTCATAGTTTTTACAAAGTGTGCTTACAGTATCATGAGCCTCTTCTTTAGATGTTAAAAATTTAATTAAACTATCTCTCTCTAATTCAATTTCTTTAATATCTGTTCCTCTTAAATATTCACCAGTTTCAATCTCCCAATAAGTATCTTTTAATTCATCTGAATCTAAAGACTTAAGTTTATTTTGAAGTTCGATTATAATTTTATCATCTGTTTTACTATCTTTCATTGGTGAATTAACTAATTTTCCTAGACACTTGTCCTTAAGATCCTCTAAAAAAGTATTGTAAGGTTTGCCTTGAGCAAGTCCTGCAAAATGATTGCTTTCAAAATATTTTTCTATTGCAGCTTTCGTTGAAACTTTGTTTTTACCTTTGGCTAAGGCAACTTGAACATAGACTTCTTGGCTTATATATTCAGTTAAATATGCTTTAATTTTATCCGATAGCATTTTTTAAGTTATAATTTTAATTAATGCTCAGCTCTAAATTTAGAATGACAAGCTTTACAACTACCCCACATATATTTTCCAAGGGTTGCTTTCACATCTTCTGCTCCAGCAATAGCAGACGTTAACTCAATCATATTGCTTGATGCTTTTGTCATTAATAAATTGAATTCATCTTTATTTTCCCAAATAGCAGGCAAAGCTTTTGTTTTAAATCCTGTTTTTGAATTTTCAGGAAAAAGATCTAATAATCTTTTATAATTGTCACTCATTTCAATCATTAGTTTTTTTGCTTCATCTAAATTTCCATTAGATGCAAGACCTTGGACTCTTTTGGCAGTTTTGTAATTTTTACTAAAAATAGATTTTCTTTCATTAATAATCTCTTCAACTGTTTGTTCAGAAAAAGCATTAAAACTATAAAATAATATAAAGATAAAAAATAAAGTATTTTTAATTATTGTCATAATATGTTTAATTTAATCATGTCTTTATTAAATAATAAATCAAATTATGGATTACTCAGCAAATTATTCCATTGGCTAACTGCCGCAGGATTAGTAGTTCAGATACCACTAGGCTTTTATTTAGTAGATTTAGACTTTGATCAAACTAGAGTTGATATAGAAAATTATCATATATTATTTGGATTAATTATTTTTTATGTAACTCTGATAAGACTGACCTTTAAACTATTATCACCTTCACCAAATTTTAATGATAATGCTTTTCCTGGTCAAAAAATTTTAGCAAACTTAAACCACTTTTTTTTATACTTAGCTTTATTAACAATAACCATATCAGGTATCTTAAAAAAACTATTTAATGGTGAGGGCTTAGTTATTTTTTTTAAAGAAATAAATTTAACTTATAATTATGAGCTTTCTGAGCAGTTTTATTCAATTCATATATTGGCAAACTACATTCTAATTGGATTAATAAGTCTTCATATTTTAGCAGTATTGTTTCATAAGTTTTTTTTAAGAGAAAATATTTTAAAGAGAATTCTTTAAACTTTTGAAAATATTATACATTTGAGTTTATCGTTAAATGAAATATTTTTTTTATATTTAAGATCAACCTCCTTAATGCCATTGGAAATTTGAAATGAGCTAAACTTTAATAAAGTTGATATATAACGTTGTTTTATCATCTTTAAGTAAATGCTTTTTTTAATATTAACCTTAAAATTAAATTTGGTGATCTTTTTTTTAATATCAAGTTGAAGTAGTTTTTTCCAAATAAGATTATCTCTTTTAAACGATTGCTTAAGTTTTTGTTTCATTAAAAAAAATGAAGGTATTTCATTATTTTTTGTATCTAAGGTTAAAATCACAATAATCCCTGCAACTTTTAAACTAGAGTATGAGTAAGTTAAAACTTTCTTAATATCCTTCAAATTAAAAAAATGAATAGTTTGTTTAATTAATATTAAATCAAATTTTTTTTTATTATTTTTAAGGTATTTAATTGCATTTGTTTTTTTAAAAGTAATTCTTTTGTCAAAATCTTTGTGATTTTCAATATCAAGTCCAATGGGCTTGTTTATTAATTTGAGTTTAGAGGACAATGAGCCCGTTATCTTACCCCGGCCACAACCAATATCTAGAATTTTTGAGTGTTTAGTTAGTTTCTTTTGTTTTAATAAAAAATTAATAAAGGATTGAATATATTTTGTAGAAGAAATCCAAGTTTTGTTGTCCCAATTTTTAATCCTTAACATCATTCAATTTAAAACATTTTAACTTTTATTTAAATAAAGTATTAGTTACGGATGATTAAAAAGTTACATATATTTCTTGGCGCAACTGTCGCAGATGCAGCATCACGACCTTTGCATTGGGTATATGATGAAAAAAAACTGAAATCTTATATTAAAGGAAAAAAAAATATTGCCTTCTTTAAGCAAAATAGATCTCCATTCTATTCTATTAAAACTGGAGAAGTTTCTGGTTACAACGATGTAGGTCAAGTAATGTTTAGAACATTAACAAAAACTACTAATCACAAAGAGGTCATTAAACTTTTTAAGAAGAATATTGTCAAAAATTTTGGGCCAGGCTCAAGATATTGGAAAAATTTATCCATAAGAAAAAAATATAAAAAGATTAAATGGAAAACAGCCATGAAAGGTCCATGGATCCATCAAAATATTTTAGAAACTATCAAAAATATTAAACTAAAAAAAACAATCACGGGTGGGACTAAAGTTAACGAGTCAGATGGATATTGTGCAAGTCTACCCTTTTATTTTTCAAACAATTCTGACCAAAAAACAAAACAAATTATAAGAACAGTTGCTAATGGCAAAATTAGTGAGCAATTTGCTTTAGCAAAACTTAAGATTATTGATTTAGCTGATAAAGGAGACAAGGATCCAGTTAATAGTTTTTTAAAAAAAAATATAAAAAACAAATATTTTAAAAATGTGATTGAAAATATCAAAAAAGTTAAAAAAATTAAGTCAAAACCCCACAATTTTGTTGTAAAGAAATTTGGTAAAGCATGTAGTTATCCGGGCACTTTTAATGGTTCAATACATGCAATCATGACCTCTAAAAATTTTAAAACTGCAGTGATAAAAACAATTAAAGCTGGTGGATGTAATTGTTCTCGTGCCAATTTCGTTGGTGCTTATTTTGCAGCTTACAAAGGCTTAAAAGGTATTCCTCAAGATTGGATTAAAAAAACAAATCCTGTCAAATCTATACTAAAATTTATTGCTTAGATGCAAAACCCCTCAATTAAATACATTTTAAAGTTATCTATTCCAATTTTTTTTGCAAACTTGGCTATTCCACTTGTTGGCATTATTGATACTGGTTTAATGGGTAATCTTGGTAACTTGTCATATTTATCAGCAACTTCAGTAGCTGCTAATTTATTTTCGATGATTTTTTGGAGCTTCGGTTTTTTAAGAATGGGAACTGTTGGTTTAGTTTCACAAGCTTATGGTAAAGAAGATTACTCAGAAATATTTAATATTGTTGTTCGAAATTTAGTTTTTGTTTTACTTATTTCATTGATCTTAATTTTATTACAAAGCTATATATTCAATCTAAGTGTAGGTATTTTTAATTTATCAGACACTACTAAACAATTTTATCAGGATTACTTTCAAATAAGAATTTATTCAGCACCTGGTGAATTAACACTTTACATTATAACTGGTCTATTTGTTGGATTACAGAAGACTAAAACCTCGAGTTTAGCCGTTGGTCTTTTTTCAATTCTAAATATAATTTTAAGTATTATTTTAGTTTCAGCATTTGATTTAAATATCAAAGGGGTTGCTTATGGGACTTTATTTTCAGCACTTTTAATATCTACAACTTTTCTAGGTTATACATTTTGGTATCTAAATAAAATGTCTAAAATTAATGTTAACATTAATAAATTAATAGATCTTAATAAACTTAAAAATATTTTTAACATTAATCTAAACATATTTATTAGAACTATATTGTTAACCTTTTCATTTTTTTGGTTCACTTATCTTGGCAGTCAAATTGGTGAAGACTATATTGCCGCAAATGCCATCTTGATTAACCTAGTCTTTTTGTCTGCTTTCATTCTTGATGCTTACGCATTTTCAACTGAAGGTATGGTTGGATATTCTTTGGGTAAAAAAGATATAAGCTTATTTAAAAAAATTGTTAAAAACTCTTTTATTTTAAGTACACTTACTGGATTAATTATTTCGATAATTTATTTTTTTATTAACAATTATGTCATTACATTAATGTCTGATATTGAAAGTATTAGAAATCTAAGTTCATCTTACGCTGTATGGCTAATACTTATGCCTTTAATTTCATCATTTTGTTATCAGTTTGATGGAATATTTATTGGTGCTTCACAAACAAAAGAGCTGAGAAATGCTATGATTTTCTCTGTATTTTCTTATTTATTGATGTCTTTATATTTAACAAAGTTAATGGGCAATACGGGTGTCTGGATATCTTTAAGTTTATTCATGGTGTTAAGGGCCTTATCTTTGTTTTATTATCTAGACAAAATTTATTTAAGATTTCGTACTGGGAAATAAATTCAACTAGCTTCAATAAAATGCTATTATAAATCAATGTTATTTAGACAACTATTTGATAAAGCCTCAAGCACATTTACGTATCTGATAGCTTCTGCAAAAGGAAGAGAGGCACTTATTATTGATCCTGTTTTAGATAATATTAATGAATATATTGTTTTGCTAAATGAATTAGATTTAAGATTGGTAAAAGTAATTGATACCCATATTCATGCTGATCATATTACTGGTGCTAGCAAATTAAAAGATCAAACAAATTGTACAACTATTATGGGTGAACAAACTCCAGCCAACGCAGTAGATTTAGAAGTAAAAGATGAGGAAATTATTAAACTTGATCAGATAGAAATAAAAGCACTTTATACACCAGGGCACACTTCTGACAGTTTTAGTTTTTTAATGAATGATTACTTATTTTCTGGGGACACGTTGCTTATAAATGGTACTGGTAGAACAGATTTTCAAAACGGAAGTGCTAAAGATGCATACAACTCGATTTTTAATAAACTTTTAAAACTTCCAGAAAAAACTCTACTATATCCTGCACATGATTATAATGGTGAAAAAGTTAGTTCTATAGGAAAAGAAAAAAAATTTAATCCTAGATTACAAGTTAGCAGTGAAAATGAATATGTAGAAATTATGAATAACCTTAATCTTCCAGAACCAAAAATGATGGATGTTAATGTTGCTAGAAATATTAAATTAGGAGCTTAGATTTATATTGAGGTTTTTATAGCTTCGTAAATTAAATCCCTACTCGTTTCACCAATACTTCTATAAACTTCTTTATTATCTTTAAAAATTAAAAGTGTAGTTTGATATTGTACATTTAGTAGATTTGAAATTTCTTTATTTTCTATATTGAACGTGAAGTATTCAATATTATCAAATTCATTCTTGGCTTTATTTAAAACTTTCATTTGGCTCGCACAAGATGAACAATATTTCACCCATGAACTTACCACTACAACTTTTCCATCTGATTGAGCTTTATCAAACAACTCTTTAGTAAAAGTTGTTTTTTTTTCATCTGCATTAGCATTAAATGCAAATATACAAAAAATAAATATAAAAATCTTTTTCATATAATCTTATACAACAAATATTAAAAACCAATAAGAAATTAATCCAGCAAAAATTGTCGCTATGATATTTTTACTATTATAACCAACAAGTATTGCAATAACTGCAGCCAATATTTTTGGGTTATTTTCTAAATCTAAAGAGCCTGAGTTATCTAAAAATATTGGTGGAAAAATTATTGCTGGAAAGATTGCAGCAGGAACATAAGAAAGTATTTTTTTAGTTTTATTATTTAAAATATCCTTTTTAAGTAAAAAAATCATAGAAAATCGAGTAAAAAAAGTAATTACTCCACAGTAAACTATAAGTGACCAATGCATTAATTTTTCTTTGAGTTACTTAGAGTTAATAATGTAGCTATTGCTAATGCTGATAGAGCAGCAACAATTATATACGCTTTAAAAGGAATTGAATTAAAGCCAATAGTGGCAACTATTCCAGACACCAACATGACAATAATATTTTTAAATTTTCTAAAATCATGAATCAATAAAGCTAAAAATGTTAATGAGATAGTAAAACTTAATCCTAATTCCTCAGGAACAACAGACCCCAAAACTATACCTAGAATTGTTGATACCTGCCAAATAGTCCAGCAAGTAAAACCTGCTCCCAATAAATGAAAATGTTTATTCTTATTTTTTCGATTATTCTTAAAATATGCATTTGAAACAGCAAAGGCTTGATCAACCATCACATAAGATAAAATAATTTTCCAAGTAAACTTTAAAGTAGATAGGTATTCAGATAAAACTGCACCATAAAGTAAATGTCTTGAATTTATAGCTCCCACAGAACTTAAAATTACTAATGATGAGGCTCCACCAGAAAATAATTGTAATAAAACTATTTGTGAGGCTCCTCCAAAAATTATAATTGAAAGTCCGAGGGTCATATAAGGACCAATTCCTAATTCCATTCCAATGACACCATAGATAATTCCAAAGGGAAATACTGGTATCATCAAAGGACTTACATCCGTTATCCCTTTGACTAAAGTTTTTAGTTTATTATTCATTTCTAAATGCAGTTTTGTATTAGAAACAAACTATATGATCAATATGAATAGGTCTCTTTATACCAAATTTTTCTTCAATTTCGTGTTGGTGAATATGGTGGGAATGAACAAATACAGAAATTAACTTATCACTGCTAGTTTTAAGTGTGTAAATAAAGTTTGTTCCTCTAAATTTTCTATCAACAACTTTTAATTTTAAATCACTTGCGTCATCGTGCTCAAGATCCTCTGGTTGTAATAAAAGTTTAACATTAGAACCTTTTGGATAATGTTTTATAAAATCACCAGTAATTTTTCCTAAATCATTACTTTCTAAACTATTTTCTCCTGTAACTTTTGCTTCAATCAAAGTTCCTCTATTTAAAAAATTAACAACTTCAATTGAATTAGGAAAGTGGTAAATATTATAAGGATCATCATATTGCTTTAAATGACCATCTAATATAATTCCACACTTATTTCCCAAATAAAAAGCCTCGTAAGAGTCGTGTGTTACAATGATTGTAGTAATTTTTTGTTCTGTGAGAATTTGTTTTAACCTAACTTGAATTTCTTCTTTAAAGTTTTGATCAATATTTGAAAGTGGTTCATCTAGAAGTAATAGGTCGGGATTTGACAATAACGATCGAGCAAGTGAAGCTCTTTGTGCTTCGCCAGAACTAATTTGATGAGGATACTTATCCTTTATATTTTCAATATGAAGTAGCTTAATAATATCGTTGATTTCTAAACCTTTTTTCTTGTTTTTATTTCTCTCCGCACCAAATTTTATATTATCAAAAACACTATAATGCGGAAAAAGTGAATTATCTTGAAATGCCATTGCTATATTTCTATCTTCTGGTTCAACTTGGATTTCCTTCGAGGAAAGAATTCTGTCCTTAAGAGTAATTGTGCCAGAATTATTTTTTTCAAGACCTGCAATAGTTCTAAGTATTGTTGTTTTTCCAATACCTGATGGACCAAGTAAACAAACAATGTCTCCTTGATTTTCAATTGTTAACGAAACATTATTAATTTTATTTTGAGAACTTGCAGAAAAAGTTACATTATTAATTTCTAAAAAATTTTTTTTCATATTTTTATTCTTTAAGAATATACCTAGATGTAATTAAAATAAAAAAACTTGCAATAATTATCAGTATTAAAGAAGGCGCAGCTGCAGCCTCCAATAGATCTTGGGAAGCAAAAAGATAAGCTTTAGTTGCAAAAGTTTCAAAGTTAAATGGTCTTAAAATAAGTGTAATTGGTAGTTCTTTAATAATTTCAATAGTAAGTAAAATTGAAACCAAAAAAATTGAGTTCTTTAAATAAGGTACATGAATATTTTTAAATGTTTTAAATTTCGAATATCCTAATAAATAAGCTCCCTCATCAATAGAATAATTTATCTTAGCATAACCAGATTTAATTCCATTATTTGCTAAAGAATAAAATCTAATAAAATAAACTAAAACTAATCCTAAAGTAGATCCAATAAAAAAAGATTTAATTGAACCCATTTCAAAATAATTAATAATGTTGCTATCCATCCATGAAATAAAAGTGATAAAGGCTACTGCCAGTATAATTCCTGGGATTGCATATCCAGATATAGATATAGTATTTAATATTTGGAGTAATTTACTTTTAGAAACTCTATTTCCATAGTTAGATATAAAAGCTAGTATAATTAAAAAAAAACTAGATATAATTACTAAATTAATAGTGTTTAAAAATAGTTTAAAGACATCTAGATTTTCAAGATGTTGTGGAAAAATAATTGTCCAATAAAGCATTTGAGTGACTGGAAATAAAAAACTGATTAAAAAAATAGTAAAACAAAAAATAAATGCCAAGAAGGATTTATAACCATTAAGCTTTATTAATGTTTTTGTTCTATGGCCACCTTTTGATGATGTATGAAATTGTGCTTTTTTTCTCGAAAGATTTTCTAAAATAAATAAACCAATGATAAAAATTAACAAATAAGACGAAAGTCTATTTGCTAAAGTTAAATCATCAAATGATATCCATGCGCTATAAATTCCTGTCGTTAAAGTTGAGACACCAAAATAAGAAACTGAACCAAAATCTGATAAAGTTTCCATTGCAACTAA
>Ga0209601_1002578_pt1 | contig 11000 bp, 18 predicted proteins | sample COGITO_mtgs_1104_4_FD_184796 | JGI IMG/M metagenome (GOLD analysis project Ga0209601, IMG submission 184796) | Pelagic marine microbial communities from North Sea - COGITO_mtgs_110426 (SPAdes) (version 2) | ecosystem: Environmental > Aquatic > Marine > Epipelagic ...
ACTATTGATCGCTATATTAAGGAAAAGATCCTTATGATCGCTATATAAAGAATTCTTTTATTTTTCATAATTATTTTATATTATTGTTAATTAAATGGCAAGAAAAAGGAAATCAAATGAAGATATTGTAAATAAATTAAAAGAATTATTAGATAACTATCATGAAATCATAGAATTAGAAGATAAATTAAATCAAGAGAAATTTTTAGTTACTAGAGAATTACAAAAATGTATAATTGATATAAAAAATAATATTTTATCTAAATTATAAAAATGAAACAGACAGAAGCACAAAGAGTAGCTCAAAGAAAATATTATGAAAAGAATAAATTAAGAATTAATGAACTACACCGCCAATATTATTATGCTAATAAAGAATCATTGTTAAGAACTAAAAAAATATATTATGAAAAAAATAGATTAGAGTTAATACAAGGTATGCGAGAGTACTATTATCATAAAAAACAAATAAAAATTATACACGAACCTAAAACAATTTATTTTTCATAAAAATATAATGTCTTGTGGTAGATTCATCCGGTAAGCAATATAACAACAAACAAACGAGGGATTACTTTTATTATTAGAACTAGTAGGATCTATGAAGCTCATTCTACTTTTTGGGATTATAATTTGTATATCCTTGTATTGCCTAAATGCACTCTTAAAATATTTTGAAAATATTTTAGTTATCGGTAATACTATAACAAAGGGTTTCTCCAAAGCTGATAAGTTATATAAAAATTCTGTTAGTATGTGTCGGCTAAAAGGACTATTAGTTAAAATAATATCGTAATTTAAATCATCCAAAGCATCAAAATAATCTATATCTGCACCGATACAATTTAAACCTAATTCGTTTAAATTTTGAATATTACTACCATTGCCGTAAAAACAATCTAAATATATTTTATCTATTGGTAAATAAATTAAAATATCCTCCCATATATATTTCGGGGTATAATATATATCGTTTTCTCCTAATGTATTTAAATTCATTATTTACTTTATTCAAATGTAATTTTTACCAAACCTTCAACATATTCAATAGTTGGCATATCTGAGTTTAAAAATTTAATATAATTGTTTTTGTTTTGTTGATAATTACGGTTTTTATCAAAATTCTTTTTATTATAATCTCTACAGCGTTCATTTTGATAATTACGAAAATTCGGGTCGTGCCTTGTATTGAAATTATAGTACCTTTGATACTCTACTGACTGAGATCTTAAACCTTTTGCTTTGATCATTAAAAAATGATCCGTATATAAAGAATTAAGGATCAATTATATTAAATAAGAATTGCGTTTATTACAGAATAATTTATATTATACCTTTAAATAAAAATGCCTTTATCTAACGCAGAATTAGAATTACTTAAAAAAGATATTTCAAAATTAACAGATGATGAGAAGACAGAGTATAAACGTATTCGTCAAAAGAAATATCAACAAGATTACAGAAACAAACTAAAAGCTAATAAAGAACAAAAACCGATTAAAGAAGTTGAAAAGATACCCGTTAAATCTAAAAAAGAAGTTATTGTTATTAAGCCTCAATGGTATAACAACCTTATAAAGAAATTTCCAAAGTTTAAAGTTAATGATAAAAATTATATTGATCATCGTGCCTATAATGAGAAACAACTTGAAGAGTTTGTTAAAAAGATATCTAAAATATTAAAAAATATTTTTAATACCGATATATCATCTAAAACTAAAGCTATTATCGTTAGTATTTACCGTGGTAAAAACGTAGAACAAGGTAGATATAAAACTAATCTTGATTCTTTCAATAATGAATTTAAAATGTTTAATCAAAAGAATATTAAAACTACTTTAGAAAAGATTAGTGATTTTTACAAAAATGTAAATAATACTATTAAAAATAACATTACACCTTTTGTAAATCTATTTAGTAGAATTGATAGTTTTCAAAATACATATCAAATTATGACTAATTATAATATTGATCTAAATAAAAAATATATTGAAAAACGTGAGGACAATATAGTTGATAGTGATGATGAACTAGAAAAATTGCAAACTGTTATGGATAATCACGATCCTAATAATCCTGAAGATACTAAACAGAAAATTAATGATGCTGAATTAGATTCTAAACAAAAAGCTATATCATCATTGTATCTTCTAATGCCTGTTAGAAGGTTAGAATATTCCTTAATGAAGCTAACAAATACTGAAAATGATCTTGATGAAAACTTTAATTATTTATACATCAAGGGTAAGAAATCTAAATTTATATTTAACAAATTTAAAACAAAAGAAAAAGGAGGCAAAATAAAAACGGAAGTTTTTGGAAAACAGGAACTTGAAGTTAATGATGATGTATTACAATATTTAAAACAATATATAAAAGATTCCAAAATTAAAAATAATGAATTACTTTTTGGTGAAATGTCATTAAGCTCATATAGTAAAATGATACAAGATATTATGGAGATAATTTTTAATGTTAAGAAAGTTGGTGCAACTACATTGCGTACTATAGCGTCATCATACAGCCAGCAAGATAATACAAAAAGTGTGAAAGAAAAAAAAGAATTAGCTAAAGATATGTCTCATGATCTTAATACCCAAATGCTTTATAATAAGATAACTAATGTACGGCTGGACCGCAAAAGACAAGTTGTAAAAAAAAATAAAATACCAATAAAAAAATGATATAAAGACTTAATATTACATATAATTATAAAAAATGACTTTTTATGATAAAAGTATTATTTACAAATTAAAACATAATGAAGATTATGATGATAATAATATTTATATAGGTTCTACAAGTAATTTTAAAAATAGAAAATATCAACATAAAAACAAATGTAGTAATGAAAAATCGAAAGAATATAATTATTATGTTTATCAATTTATTAGAGCTAATGGTAATTGGGATAACTGGATTATGACACCTATAGAACAATATTCATGTAATTCTAAAAAAGAATTAGAAATAAGAGAAAGACACTACATAGACCTTTTAAAACCTACATTAAATAAATATATTCCTACTAGGACTCTTAAAGAATATCGTCAAGATAACAAAGAACAACTAGCTGAAAAACTTAAACAATATTATGAAGATAATAAAGAAAAATCAAAACAATATCGTGAAGATAACAAAGAAAAAATAAAAGAGCAAAGAAAACAACATTATGAAAATAATAAAGAAAAATTATTAGAAAAAGGAAAAAAATATAAAGAAACTAATAACGAAAAAATTAAACAATATCGTGAAGATAACAAAGAAAAAACAAAACAACATTATGAAAATAATAAAGAAAAAATATTAGAACAAGCAAAAGAAAAAGTAGTATGTGATCATTGTGGATCTGAAATTAGAAAAAGTGATATTGTTAGACATAAAAAAACTAAAAAATGTATTAATTTTGTTAAATCATAATCTTTTTAATTTAAATTTTTTTAAATAATCATTATATGATGCTGTAAAAGTTGGTTTATTCCAAAGCAAAAATCTACTTAAAGATCCTGCCGATTTATAATCTGCCCAGTTTTCATTTGTCTTATGTCTTTCTAAATATAATTTCTTTCTTTCCTCAGCATCTGCTCCGTGGGTTGTATAATCTTTTGCACCGGCCTGACCAAAGGAAGTCGTCTTTATTTTTTTGTGATTTTCATCATAAAATATCGCAGTGTATTTTTTAGTATCAATTATACTTTTTGTTATTTTTACAAATGTCATTTTATTTTTTATATTATATTAAAATAAATTATGCCACCAAAAGGTCGTCCTCGTAAATCTGACGATCAAGGAACTCCAGAACAAGTAGAAAAAAGACATTATATGAGACAGTACCAAACAGAAATTAAAGCAGGTATAGTAAATTTAGAACAAGCCGAAAAGGACTGTTTACGTGAGCTGGATCGAATAAGAAAAGAACGAAATAGATTGATTAGTATGATAGGTTCTGCTAATGATCAAGCAAGCGCAATATTAAAAGAAAAAACTAAAAAATAAAATATTATATTTAAATAAATAACCATGCCTCGTGGAAGACCTCGTAAAGAAGTAGCAGATGATGATACACAAGCAAAACGAGATTATCAAAGAAACTATCAAGAAGCACGTAAAACTAAAATTACAGAACTTACGGCTGATATAAAGAAATGTGAAACTGATCTTAAAAAAATGAAAAAAGATCGTGCAGATCTAAAAAAAATGGCAAAAGATAAATTAGATAAAAGATTAGTTGGAGTGGAATACGATCCTGAACAAAAGGGATCTATGAAAAAGGCTTTAAATTATAAAAAACAACAAGTTAAAGGTAATAAAATTACTGTTAGCATCTAAAAATGTAATTTGAATATATAAAAATGATATGGATTTAGGATCAAACTTATTGTTTAACAAATGGTTTTCGATAAAATTCTAGAATGTATTAATGAATTTACAAACCACCCTTACCCTGATATGATTGAAACTTTATATCAAGATATTGATGATGATTATAATTTAAAAGATTTTGATAACTATGTACATTATACTATTGATTATTTTTGTATGGATTACAATGTTTGCGAATTAATTGTTAAAGATTTTGGTTTTATTGAAGCTATTAAATCTTATAATGATGATTTTGGTGATATTGATTTTTTAAAAACTGATACCGAAAGTGATATTACGTGTAAATTAGCTTTTCATCTAATTTATCAAACTTTGTGTGATATTGATTTTAACATATTTAAAAAATATTGTGATTTTAAAAATTATGAGAAATATTGTCTTAATGATGAAGAATATTATGATCATATTGAAAATAATATTAAACATCAATATTATAATAATTTTAAAACATCTAGGAATTGGCATAAATTAGTGTGGTTTTAAAATCTAATACTTATCAATTTAATAATCCAATTTTTTATTTATTAAATACATCATTATGATTTATTAAATACATCAGTACGATTTATTAAATACACGACGATGATCTGTATATAAAGGTTTGACGATTAAGGTATATAAAAGGTTAAGGATATAAGTATATAAAGGTTAAGGATATAAGTATATATTATGTCGTACATTGAACTACTCCCTGATGATCTCATCCTTAGTATCCTAGATGCTAGATGTAATGATATTGAAGAGGAGATTAGAATCTTGGAGATTAACATTGAGTATTGTGAAGATATAATGAATGATGTTAATAGTGATATTGATACCCTTAGTTATTACTCTTCAACTGATGATGATGATGATGATGATGATGATGATGAACTTCAACAACAACAACATGATGATCAAGTTTGGTTAGACAACATGGATCTCAATATGTATATTGATATGATTCATACTTTTAATACTTTTCATAATTAAATGGAATAAAAAATGAAGTAAAAATGATATAAAGAATATAATATTAAGGATATTAAGTAATTATGGATTTAAGTGATGAAACTATACAAATGTTATATGATAAATATTCAATTTATTATAATGATTCTCAAAGCGCTTGGGTTAGACATAATGGATCTTCTAATAAAGAGTATGATTTAGGTTCTATTACAAAAATTATTACTGGTGAAAACATTTTAGAAAATAATAACAGTTTTATTGATGAAAAAGAAAATGGATATGAAGGCAATGTTTGCGTATGTGGATGTAATAAATGTAAAATGTTGTATAAGTTATATCATACCAAATCTAAAAATGCTTTTATGGTTGGTTCTTCTTGTATAGTTAAAGGAGATCATCTTGAGTTTATAGGTGATATGATTTGTGCTGAAAAAAATGGAAGATGTAAAGAATGTAATATACCACTTAGATATAAAGGTGTTAGGAAAAACTCTAAAAAAAAATATAATGGCTTATGTGAAGATTGTAGAGTTGAAGTTGTTATCTTTTTAAAAATATCTTATGCTGAAAAAGATGAATACAAAAGGTTTGGAACACGATGGAATTCAGATCTTAAATGTTGGTATTGGAAGGGATACGAGAATGAGTTTCCAAAAAAATTGGAAACTAAATATTGGTATAAAAAATGAAAAATGAAAAGTATATAAAGATTTAATTATAAAGGTTCTTAAATAAGAAATATGTCTTATCTTGATCTATTAACCGATGATATTATGATAAACATATTAGATGCTAGGTGTGATGATATTGAAAAACAAATTAGTAAATTAGAAAACACTCAAGATAAATGGTATGATCTTCATTACAAATACCAAATAGGATGGAGTGATTATTATGAATATAGCGATCCTGAGGGAGATGATGAGGAAGAAGAAGAATATGATGACTATAAAGCTCAACTTGCGATTTTAAGAAATGATTATGCTGTAGCAGATCCCTACGATGAAGATGAAATTAATCAATATTATCAAGACTAAATATTTTTGAATAATCTATCTAGTAATATATAAAAATGATATAAAGCTTTAATATTATTATATAATTATACAAAAAGAGATGCCTCAAGGTGTTAAAAGCGATTTGACTGATGCTGAAAAATATGAAAAACACCTTAAAAGGTGTATTGATTATAAAAAAAATAAAAGATTGAATGATCCCGAATTTGTTAAAAAAGAGAAAGAGTACAATAAACAATATCACGCTAGACTACGTGAAGCCGGTATTAAAGCTAGACTTGAGAACAAGATAGCAAATGAACAAAAATAAAAAAGAAACATTATACTATTGCTAACAATTTTTATTATTTTTTCTAATTTTTACAACATATAAAAATGATTTGATCCGTATATAAAGGTTAAAGATTATAAGGATCTAAATAAGAATGAATAAGGATCAATTAAATATGGCTAAAGAATATAATATGGTTGAATCTGTCATTAATATCAATGTTTCCGAAATTGACAAAATATTAGAATATTCTGAACCTGATTACTTTACCCTTAATGAAAAGATTTTTAATAAAGAGGTTTTACAAGTATTGACTAGATTAGATCCTACTATTCCAAATTATACTAACATTAATGATTGTTTTGATGCGGATAGTATTATTGCTTTAAAAAAACTTAAGAAACATTACGGTAAAGAAGGTCATATTGTTAATTATTCTAAAAAAGTTAATAAGGCTAAGAAAGGTAGATATTACATCAATAACAAGAAGAAAGATGATACTACTTGTCTTCAGACTACTTACAAAATTGTTAGAAGATTACTTCTTAATGGTCAGTGTGTTAGTATTGATATGGTAAATGCTCATATTGAAATTATGAAAAATATTTCTAGATTCTTACAACTAGATGATAAGGATATAAAAATACTTAATGATTATTGTATTGATAGAGAGAAGATTTTAGAAGATATTATCATTAGTTATAATACCAATAGAACGGTTGCTAAACAGTTCTTTTTAATCATATTATACGGTGGAACTCTTAATACTTGGGTTGTTGATAATAATCTTATTTCTAAATCTAACTGCGAAACTGAGTTTATGAAAGACTTCATCAAGTCATTTGAATATATTAAATCCAAAATCAAGAATATTGATGTATTTAAATCATTCTGTGATATTGAGGTTCAGTTAAGTAAAAAGAAAAATAAATATGAACGTGAAACATCCGCTTTAGCTATCTTTTTACAAGAAATTGAAAGTAAAATATCAGTTGTTATTAAAAAGTTTTGCGAAGAAAACGGATGTATTACAAGGGTATTTATACATGATGGTGTTGTATTTGAGGATGTTAAAGACGTATGTAATGAAGAGTTTTTAACTAAAATTGAAGAATATATTAAAACTGAATTAGATCTAATTATTCCTTTAGCATATGAGAATACTAATCCTACGGAAGAAGATCGTATATGGTATAATAAACATAAGGAGTTTTTAGATGCTAATAATATCAATAAAGATTATAATATTATAGATTCTGGTGCTGATGCCGATGCTGGGGATATTGTAATTAAAATGAATAAAGGTAAGTATGTACATTGTCAGGGTGAATTATTTGTAAAACAAGATAACTTATGGTTTAGTAAATTAAATGATCCACATAATTTTGATAAAGTTCTTAGAACTGATATTATAAATGCTAATATACAGTTTGTTCTTATGGATGGTTCATATAAATCTTACTCTAAATCCAATGCTAATCAAGAAAAATGTATGAAACAGATTTTAGCTTTTGGATTTGAAAATAATGATAATTTTTACGATGATATTCTAAACTCTACTAAATGTTATTTACCTTTTAAGGATTGTATGTATAGTTTTAAAGATAACCGAACATATACTTATGATGAGAAACCTGATATTCATTTCGTTCAACGAATTAATCGTAATTTTCCTACTAGAAACGAAGAAGATATTACACACGTTAGGACTAAAATATTAAAACCTATTTTTGATAATCCTGAACAACTAGATTATGTATTACATAGCCTTTCTAGGTCTATGGCTGGTTATGTTGAAGATAAAAAATGGTTTAATTGGGTTGGTATGCGCAATTGTGGAAAATCAGTTCTTACTATGTTCTTATGTAATACGTTTGAAGGGTTCTGTAAGACTTTTAATGCTGATCAGTTAATTTCTAATAAGTTTGGAAATCCTGATGTAGCTAGAGCTATGTCTTGGGTTATTCAACATTGGTTTAATAGGCTTTTAATATCTAATGAAATTAAAGAAAGTGATACTGAAACTACTAAAAAAGATGATAAAATCGTATTGCGTGGTGATCTTACTAAACGTCTTGTATCTGGTGGTAAAGATGAAATAGACGCAAGAGCTGATTATGGTAAAAAACATTTTAAGATTAGACCACAATTTACTATGATATTATGTAGTAATTCTACACCTGAAGCTGATCCTGCTAATGCTTTAGATACTTTGGAGGCTATATTATTTAAATCTAAGTTTGTTGATGAAAATCAATTAAACCCCGATTTTCCGTGTTTTAAAGCAAAAGATATTACTATTGAAGACGATATTCGTAATATTAATTATATTAATGCGTTTATGTTTATCATACTAGATGCTTTTAAGGATACTAGGGATGCTACACCTAAGGTTGTAGTAGATGATACTAAACTATCTAAAGGTAATATTGGTGTATCTATTGAAGAGTTTTTAACCGCTAATTTCAGTTCTAAAAGTGTTGATAAATGGGATACCACCGAAAATTGTCATCATACATCTACTATCCGATCTATTCTTAAATATAATGGTTATAACATTTCTACTAAGCTTTTATCTCAAAAAATGGGTATTTTAGGATTAGGTGATTATGATCCTAAAAACATTACAATTAATAGTATAAAAGCGGGTGGTTTTGCCAGTTTGTATATAAATCCAGATATTATTGAAAAAGAATTTTAATGTTTTTTGGCTAAATTATTCTTCTCTTTTTAGATAAAGCAAATTCGCTTTATCTTCCTTGTTTTGTGGAGAATAAAGAGAAGAATATGCGGAGGGTTGTAAACTTTTCTATAGAAATTTAAACAACTAATTTATATTTTATAAATAATATTTTTCAATATAGTTTAGACCCCTTTAGATATTCTTCTCTTCTTCTCTTTTAACAAGTAAATAAGTAGTATGTTTTTGCTTGTTGGAGAAGAATAATTTCAAGGTGGGGAAAATAAAATCTTAAATTTTAGTTCCTTAATAAGTAAAATGCTTTATTGTAAAGAATGTAAAGAAGTGATAACATCACCAAGATATAAATATTTATACATAAACAATAGAAAAACAGATATAATCATATGTGTTGAATGTCATATGCTACATTACTTCTTAAAACCTGAACAATATAAAATAAAACATCCAAGTATATACAAAGATGCGTATCATAAATTACAGCTATGAAGATGAACTTAATCATCAACGTATAAAAAATGAGATTTTTACAAAAGAAAAAATAATATTATTTAAATTAATAGATCTTAAACAAAATTTATATTTTAGTGGTGGAATGGAATTCCACGATTATAATTTAAACAAAATAAAAAAAAGTTTAATAAGATACGAGGAAGATCTTAGTAATTATAAAAAGAAAAAAACAAGATATTAAACTACTAGATTACCTTGTAATTCGTAGTTGATTATAGAATTGCCATTTATTTGTATGGGTAAAGCTTTACCCGTATTTTTAAAATTATTAGCAATTTCTAATTTTATTTTTTTAGGTATATCTTCAAAGGGTACTGTGGTAATAATAGCATCATACTTATCTTGTAAAATATTAATTTTTTCATTATCGATATCTTCAATTCCTTCAATTTCATGTGTAAGTAATAAGAAGCTATTGCTCGTATTTTTAAATATTTCTGTTTTTTCTGCCGATTTTAAATTTGTTGTAATACTCATTATAAGAACACTAAGACCATTTATGATAACATTAGGTAGCTTAAGGCTCATTGTTTTATCATCAAAACTATTTAGAATGCATAATATTGAATTGATAACAATTACGGGAAAGCTTAACAATTGCTTTATAAAATTCCAATGATACGATGCTTTAATTGTCAATAATGACATTGCTTCGCATCTGTGTAATAAAATATTTTTACGTTCCATTATTTATTTTAATAGCAGAATAGATTTAATGTTGGTGGTGTCAGTTGGATAGGTGTAGGTTGTTCTTCTCTTGCATAAGGTTCATACCTTGATGATATTTTAGATTTAGATTTCTTTTTTATAAATTCTTCAATAATTTCCTGCTCGTCCTCACTACTGCTAGGTTCAATATATCTACGTATAATTTTCTTTTTAGGCTTCTTCTTCTTCTTTATTACTTCTTCAATAATTTCAACTTCTTGTTCTTCTTCTTCTTCTTGTTCAGTTTTTAGCTTCATCTCATTGGTCGATTCTAAAACTGGTTCTTCTTTTACTTCCATATTTTTAATATCTTCTGCTAATTCTTCTACATTAGTTTGGTCTGCCACATCTCCTAAATCTAATGATTTTGTTTCTTTTTTTGGTCTGCCTTTCTTAGGAATAGGTTTTTCAGCATCACGCTCTGCCTTTTTATTAGCTTTTACCGCTCTTGCTTTTT
>Ga0209601_1002585_pt1 | contig 10969 bp, 6 predicted proteins | sample COGITO_mtgs_1104_4_FD_184796 | JGI IMG/M metagenome (GOLD analysis project Ga0209601, IMG submission 184796) | Pelagic marine microbial communities from North Sea - COGITO_mtgs_110426 (SPAdes) (version 2) | ecosystem: Environmental > Aquatic > Marine > Epipelagic ...
AAGGTACTGGACGGGTGGCCCCGTGACTTGATACAACTCCTTGTGGCCTATCATATGGCTAAGGATACTATTACTACAGAGCAGGACGCAGAGGGTAATATCCTAGGTGTCCTGATGTGGTATAATTGCGACGAGGAGGACGACTGGTTTTTTGTTCAGAACTGGGAGTCGGACAAGGAGAACGGCAATGCAATCTTTATGGCCTTCCTATTTGCGGAGGATAATCAATCTTTTAAGAAACTTACACATAACTTCATCATCAAATGCCCTGAGGTTATGCAAAAAAAACTACTAGGCATACGATACAGACAAGGTGCTCCCACTAAAGTGGTATACAGCACTGCATTATTCAACAAAATCTTAGGAATATAATATTATGGGAGGCGGAAAAGGAGGATCAAAAGCACCACCACCAATTGACCCTGGAAAGTCAATGGGTGAATACTTATTCGGTAAAAGCTTTAGTGGCTCTTACGAAGGCATCACGGATCCTCGATTGCAGGAGCGATTGATCGGTGCAGAGCGGACCTACCGTCCGCAGTACACGGCACTAGAGCTAGCTGACATTGGCGTAATGGCTCGTGGCATTGAGGCTGGTACAGCTAACCCTGAGTACGCACGTCTGCAAGCAGAGCTTGCTGGGTTAAAAGCAGGTCAAGAATATGCGTCATTGAATAGTGCAGAGCGGGATAAAGCACTGGAAAAAAGAGCGTATGAACTTTACCCAAATAGTCAACAAAGCAGAAGAGCACGTTGGCCAGGCGGTAATCAAAAGAAAAATAAACAACAAGCAGCAAAGCGAAAATCTTTTATTGAAGCAATTGAGGGTTCAAGTATAGGGGATCGTGCAACTAAAATTGCGGAACTTGAGGCACAACTTGAAGGTATGTCTCCGACCCTTGAGGCAACCCCTGGCTTGTTTGAGCTCCTTGAAGAGCAGTCAACCCGTGCAGGTGCATTACAGCGTGAGCAACTAGGCTTACAGCGTGAATCAGATGTAGCTGCACTACAAAAGTTTGCCCCCCAGGTAGTCGAAGCTTATCGTGCCGCTGACCCTTACAGTACAGGACTTGCTGAACAGGCAACAGATCGAGCACAACTTCAGGCCGCAAGTGCAGCAGAGCAACAACTGCAAGCAATGGGTATGTCCTTGTCGGATTTATCTCCTACTGAACAGGAAGCATTGCTTTCTCAGCGGGGTATGGAGTTTGCTGCATCTACAGGCGAACTTACTCCACTTGAGGTTCGCAGAGCGCAGCAGTCAGCAAGGCAAGCCTTCGCTTCTCGTGGTCGTGGAATGGATCAAAGTGCCTTATACGGCGAGATGCAGTCACGTATGGAACAGGAGATGCAAAAGCAGGAACGTGAAATTGCTATGGGTTCACAGTTGTTGGGACAACAAGCTGGGTTGCGTGGTTCTCGTCTTGGTCAGGGAGCAGGAATGCTTACTAGTAGCGAAGCACTTGCTGCACAACGCAGGGGCGAATACGGACAGAATTTACAACAGGCTTTTGGTATGAACCGTCAGCTTGCGGGTGACGTAGGTATGACTATTCTTGGTCGTCCTTCTCAATCTATTGGTCTAGGTAGTCAAGTACTAGGACAGGCACAACAGGGCGCAGCAGGCCCTATGGGGCCTCAGTTGTTCGACCCTAATGTAGGTATCAATATGGCATTGCAACAGCGAGGACAGGACGTTACGTTCCAAGGAATGCAGGCTCAAGCTAAGGCAGCAGGGCAGGCTGGAGTGATGGGTGCAGTTGGTGCAATTGGTGGTGGCTACTTGGGTGGCCTAGGTTAAAACTTAAAGAAAATATATTATGGGATTTCAAACAGGATCAAAAATTGACCCACGACTGGGAAACGCTGACTACAGTGGCTTTGCAAAAGCCGCTAGCATACAAGCGCAGGCACTAGCTAACTTCGGTCAGCAGATCGGTGAAGGCATTGAGAAGTACCAGAAGAACAAGGAGATCACTGGAGTTACTCTGGCTTCTATTGAAGGTATACTTGCGTCTAACCCAGATCTTATTGCTCTAGGACAGGCGGAAGAGGGCAGCATAGGTAAAAGTTTTAAGCAGTTGCAAGAAGACGGCAATTTAAATAAAAGGTCAGCACTTGAAGTCAAAGGTTACTTAGATACTATTATGGAATCTAGGGCCGCTCAGCAAGAGCAAGAGAAAGCTAATATGACACTGAAGGCACTTAATGCTGTAGCTACTGGTACAATGAAACCTGAAGAGGCATTAGCTATGGGCATTCCAGCAAGTGAAATTAAGGGTGCTATGGATCTTACTAAAACTAAGCCAGTAACTTATTCTCAAGTGCAAGGCGTATCCAAATTAATGCAGGATCAATTTGGTGATGTTAAAGTTGATGAGTCAACAGGAGAAACATACATGGAAGTTCCGAAGACTGGTGATTATATTCCATTTAATACAGAGCGTGTACCAGCAAACATTCCTGATGCACTTAAAAATATGCCTGGATTTGAAGAATGGAAGAAATCTAAAATGTCACCATCTTCTTCAAGGGATTATAGTTCTATGGGAATGAGTATAGTAGACTAGTAAACTAGTAATATGGCTGAATCAAAAGTTCGTTTACCTTCTGGCGTAGAAGTAGTTATTAAGCACAAAGATGAAGCGTCCGAAGAAGACGTTCTCAAATTTGCATTTAATGAATACGTAACTAATCAGGACCCTGGTACCAAGATAGGAAGTTCTATTGCTCAGGGAATTGATACTTTGCAGCAGGCGTATGGTTCCTCCTTAGAGGGGTTAGGTGAAATCTTAGATGCTGAGTCATTGCAACAACTTGGTGGAGATATTGTACTCAAGAATCAGGCCGAGATAGATGCTCGATTATTCAGGGAGTCTCAAGCACCTACTGATCAATCTCAAGTTGCTAAGGCTTTGGATTATGTTTCTGAACTAGCAGGTCAATCAGCTCCGCAGATGGCTACTGCTATGGGTGGTGCCGCAATTGGTGGAGCTATAGGTACACTTGGTGGTCCATTAGCTCCGTTGACTATTCCTGCGGGAGCATTCCTTGGTGGTTTCATCAGCAATATGCCTTACTTTTATGGCTCAAATCGTGAGCGTCAAAAAGAAGCAATCGAAAAGGGTTACAAAACTGAGGTTGACGAAGGTGCAGCAATGCTTGCCGCTATTCCTCAATCATCTCTTGATGCTATTGTATCAGCAGTTGGAGCAAAGTTTATAGCTACTCCTGCTATGAAAATGAGCGGAGGTTTCTTTACTAAGGTAGCAAAGGGATCGGCAGCTGGTAGCCTCATTGAAGTACCAACTGAGATAGGGCAAACAGTTCTTGAGCGAGCGCAAGCGGGGCTTCCACTTACTGGTGATGAAGCATTCAGTGAATACATAGATGCTGGAGTTGGTGGAGCTGTCCTTGGTGGGCTGTTTGGTGGAGCTGGTGGTGCAGCTACTTCTGTACGTGCAGACTTCGGAAAAGATTCTGCTGTTGGTACAGGCAAAACAAAAAAGTCAGACCTAAAAAAAGAAGTAGAAGATCGTCCTGCATTAGAAATACCAAGGACTGTTCAGGTTGAGTACAAGGAACTTGATGGTCAGGTACGTGTATTTCCCCTTGCCGTAACTAAAGGACAGGACCCAATGGCCGCAGCTGAAGAGGCACTAGCTGGTCGGTACGACCCAGCTTTTGGCCTTACGGTAACTGATCGAGCGCAACCCGTTGGCCCTGAGCAAGAGCTAGACCTACCTGACCAAGCACCTGACCCTACACAGGAGGAAGTACCCGTGCAGCCAGAGGCTGCTGTACCTACCCAAGAGCAAGCACCCGTAGAGCAAGTCCTTCCTGAAGTTGTACCGCAGGTTGTACCTGCTACAGAGCAGGCACCAGAGGCAGCACCCGTAGTCCAAGAGCAAGCGCCAGCAGTACGTGGTAACTTCCGCATCTCTCGAAGGATGTCTAAGTCTCAGCCAACGTACAGCGGTCAGCAGGTTGCATATAAGTCTGACCTTGAGCTTGCTGTTTATATGGCAACTGGCAAAGGCAAAAACGCTTCCAATGTTCGGTCAGAGTTAATTGAAGCTGGGTATTCACCTGCTGAAATTAATGCAATGGGCAAGGAAGTACGTGCGCAGATGAAGGAGGGTTATAACTCTAATAGCAGCGAGCCTATATCGGTTGCTATTGCACAAGATGTAACGGCTGAAGCGGCAGGCGTTGACCGCCGCACAATGTCCTTCAAGGATGTTTTGAAGCGCACTCCAGAGATCCAAGAGCAAGCCAAGATTCTTCGTGAAAACATTAAGGCTGGTGATCGTGAGCAGAGCCGTGCTTTAGCACAGGTAGCAGATGAGTTTAAGCCAGTGCATTCATATGACTTTGTTCCTGCCCCTGAGTCTAACTCAGAGATGCGTAATGCGCTAAGCAAGGATAAGGTTAATAAACTTAATGCACCAGTTAAAGACGGTGCACCTGTAGCGGTAAGATTGGATATTCCAGCCTATGTTAGCACGGGCACTTGGGTTCCCGTTGTTCACGAACAAACTTCTAGCTTTAGACCTGGGACTCCAATGTCTTATCAAGCTACAGCTGTAGTTGATAGTGCAACTTTAGGTATAGTTTCTGACATTGCAGTGTCAGGCATTGCCGCTGGAAAAGCAAAGTCTACCATAGCTACAATCAAAGGCAACCTGAAGAAGGTTACCCCTACTCAAGCTAAGAAGATGGCCGACAAGGCCCTCAAAGATCCGTCTTACATACAGGTAGGTATGGACCCAGAGCGCAGAGGTTACTTCTATAACCGTGAGACAATGCAGGAGGTGGTCGCAGGCGACCAAGCTATTCAGGTCGGACCGCTTGTTTTAGTTAAGAACCCTCAGTACGGAGCTACACCAAGTAATGAGTGGCTGTCTCTAGGACCAGACGTAGTGGCCGAGGCGGCACCATTAAAAGCTAAAGCAAAGAAAGCAAAGAAAGTAACACGAGACTACGATCTACTAAGTTCTCCTTTTATAAGCAATTACAGTGGCCCTGGCCCAACTGATACTTCCGTTCCAGACTATGGTTCTTTTCATTATGTTGTGTCAAATCCACAACAGCAGGAATTAAATGCAGCGATTGCATCTGGGGCCGTAGATAATCTAGCCGACCAAGTAGCAAATGAAGCTGCTGCTATGATGAATGACCCAGCTATTGCTGCTGGAATTGGTTGGTATGGTAGAATGCGTCAACGCCTCAGTCAGATATTTGGCAATGACTTATCAATTTTTACTCAGTTATTGGGAACTACTTCTGCTCAAACACCAGTTGAAACTAACTTTCGTTTTAGCGTAGATCTATATAATAGATTTAAAGCGGGAGAGTTTGATGCAAATATTAAAGAGTACTTAAAGTTGTATGGCCAAATGAAGGCTGGTACACTTGGGGATTTACTACTTAAAGATAAGGTAAAGAACAGTAAGGGTGTGCTATACACACCTGAGATGATTAAGAAGTCTGAGCCGAGTGCTTTACTAAGCTCGGCTGCTGAGCATTATAACTTGGAACCAACGCAAACTAGCGGCAAAAAATACGGAACAAACTCTTACCCTGCATTAAAGGCATTGGCCCAAGTCTGGTTTAATGAAAGACTAAGCAAGGACAAGATGACCCCTAAGACACCTCAGTTCACGATGAACTTGAATGGTGAATCCCTGGAGGCAACAATTGATGTATGGGCTGCTCGTCTATTGCGCAGGGTTATCTACGCTGGGCAGGCGGATTCTAGGATTCTTCCATCTCAAGAAACAGCAGTAAACAATCCTGACTTTGCATTAGGGCAGTTAGTTTTTCGTAGGGCAGCACAAAAGCTGAACATGAACCCAGACGATTTGCAGGCTTTAGTATGGTTTGGAGAAAAACAAATATGGGATCGCAACGGGTGGACTGGTGCAGCGGGTGCACTTAAGTCTTCCTTTGATGAGCCAGCCGATGTTTTCTATCCTGTCGATGGATCGACAAGGAGTGAAGCAGATGCTAACTTAATACTTGATTTCTTAGCTAAAGAACGTTTAGTTAAACGTGACATTGAGTTCCCTGATGCCGTAGCAAAAACAAGACAAAATGAAAACAGAAAAGAATATGACAAATTCCTTAGACAACGTGTTATCTCTGATTACCTCAAATCCAGAGGAAGCGGAGCGGTATATGAAAGCAGCTCAGTTGAATCAAACAGAAAACGACAAGTTACAAGATCAATTAACAGGCTCTCAAGCTACACAGGTAAGGTCAGTTATAAGAAGGGGACTGGCAAAGAACCAAAAGGAAGCCTTAAAGTTGTTAAGCGAGGCCCCGTTCTAGGCGAGAATAGATTCGCAAGAATTGCGAAAGCTAATAAAGACGGGAATAAATTTGGATCATCCGTTGATGTATTCAAAGCTTCTGATTATAAAGGTTATGATCTAATTATTACCTCTAGCGAGCGTGGCGAAAGTGTTACGATTGCAATCTCCCCAGATGGAGAACTATCCAGTGTAACTAAATCTTCTAATGCTATAGCTCAAGATGTAGATGCAGCCTTTGATATGGCCATCTCTACTGGCAAGGTTAAGTTCCTTAATGGATTCGAGACCATCCTCCCAGATAAGTATGCTAGTTACGGTTTTACCCCAGTTGCTCGATTAAAGTTTGATCCTGAGTTTCAACCCGATGGTTGGTCTACTCAAACTTATAGAAACTTCAATGGAGGTCAGCCAGACGTAGTGTTTATGCGCTTTGATGGAACAATCGGAAGTGAATACGATGGAACTGGATTTCCAGAAGTAGATACATACGAAGAGGGAGTAAGACTAGCCAATCAAGAAGACGTAACAGCTCAGGCGGCACAGCCCGAAGTAGAGGACCGTGGTCCCAGAGATACCTACGACAACGGCGGCCAAGTACAGGATGCCATCGAGAAGGAGTTCGATCCTATTGGAAAGAAGATCAATACTCCTATCGTTATGCGAATGGGTAAGACCGACTATGTAGCACGTTACAATGCTACTAGGGGGATCATCGAGTACAACCCTATGCTGCTGCTTAAACGCAGTATTGCTGGCGTACGTGCAGCAATGCGTGAAGAAATAATTCACGCTGCTATGCATCAAGTCCTAATGATTGCGGCCAGAAAGAAATTCTCTATGGCCGAGGGAGGCAAGGTATGGAAAGACTTCTTCGATGCATTTGGAAAAACCCTTACCGCTGAAGAGCGTTCGAGTATTATGAATATGTACACGGGCCTTGAGGCTGACAATTATATTGGACAAGGGTCAGAGTACAGCCGTGCAGTTATACAGAAATTATTGTATGGTGAGTTCTCGGAGCAATACGTAGCAGTAAAGGAGGGCGGTGCAGCTTGGAATGCTATTGTGCAAATGATGCGCTCGGTACAGGCTTATATGGCCAAGGTACTGGGGCCAATGATCAAGACTAACCCTGAGGCTGCACAGGTCATTGTTGATACTGTGGAGCTGCTGAAGGCAGCAGACCCTTCGATCCGACCTAAGAATCAGGACGTGGTAGCACAGGCTTACGATGCAACAGACAAGAACACTGCCAAGGAGAACACCGAAGCTGGTGAAAGGGTAGGCCAGGATGCATCCGAGCGCATCCGTGAAGAGCGCAAGTGGCTCGACGGTGCCTTCCGTAAAACTGCATCCAAGTACCTGACTCCAGTCATTACACGACTGAACCGTATCAATCCGATGTTCGGTCGTATACTTCAGAACTTAGACTCTGCTATTCGTATGCGTTCTATAGGGTACAGAAAGCAGACAGAGATGTTCTTCAATAAGTTGAATGCTGTTAAGGGAGCAGAGTTCCAAGAACTCAAGCAGCTTATGTTCTTTAGCCCTACTCCAGAGGAGGCAAACCTTCCGTCCAACAAAGCTAAGATGCAGCGCAGGGATGCGCTACTTCACAAGCACGGGTTACTTAATATGTACCGCTTGGACGTACAGCCTATCTTGGAGGAGATATATACTGAGTACAATGAACTCGGTATGCCTAAGATTGGTTACCTTGAGGACTACTTCCCTCGTGTGATCAAGGATCTTGAGGGCCTAATTAAATCCTACGGGCACAAGACTAAGCGTACCTTTGAGATGCTGGTCCGAGAAGAGAACATTCGTCGTAGCGAAATGAAGGATGCAGATGGTAATCCTGCACCGCTTCCTGAAATGCAAGAGACAGAGCGTGCACGTTTCTTTCAGGACTTCCTGCAAGGTAAGTTCCGTTTAGATCTTAACGGTGTTAAACTTCCAGGCAATGTTAAGGCACGTGAGATTCAGTTGATCCCAGAGGACAAGCTAAAGTTCTACGACAACCCAGGCATTGCCTTTGGCAAGTACACTACGAACATGAGCCGAGCGATTGAAAGCTTCAAGGTTGTGGGTGACACTAAGAAGGGCGAGGGTCGCTTACTGGGTGAGCTTGGTAAACTTACTGAGCAACTATTTACCGCAGGTCAAATTGATGAAGCAGATGCAAGTCAACTTAAGACCTTAACCGAGTTGATCACGTCTCAGTTCCAAGCAGAGAATGAAATTTTAAAGAGCCTCGGTACGCTTACGTACATGGCTACACTTATCAACCCTGGCCCTGTGCTCGTACAGATTATGGATTTGTACAAGGTGGCACTGTACCGTGGACTTGGTGGAGTAGTATCTGGCACCTACCGTACCGTTACAGGTAACCGCAGGTTCGACATTGAGGGGGACTGGGGTATTTCTAAGACTCAAATATCTGCTGAGTTTGAAGATCCTAGTTTTCTAACCAAGGCACTGGACTTTGGCCTTAGCCGTCTGGTCCCGTTCCGCCAAATGGATGTAGCTATGAAGCACGCTAGTATCGAGGCTGCCTACGATGACTTCGTTAAGAAGGCCAAGGCACCAGTAGGATCTAAGAAGTATCAGCAGTTGCTCGACGAGTTGACCGTTACAATGGGCCGTGAAGATGCACTGAAGACTATCTCTGATTTGCGGCTAGACAAGGCTATGGAAAGTACCCTAGTCAAGGAGGCACTACTTGCAGAGCTACTACAACGTCAACCACTGACTTACTTGCAGGTGCCAGAGGGATACCAGACTGATCCAAGCAAGCGGCTGTTCTACAAGCTTAGTACCTTTATGCTACTGGACTTGAACTACAACAGGCAGGAGTTTATGAATGACCTTGGTGGTCCAGGAAAGACATTGCAGCAACGTACCGTTGCGCTACGTAGGCTTACATATATGGCTGCCCTGTTGACTATGTTCGGACTACCATCTGACTTACTTGATGACTGGATTGCAGGCAAGGATACCTATATTCCTGAGCACGTAATGAATAATATGCTGGGTATGTTTGGACTGTCTAGGTACACCACTTCACGTGCACTGAATAAGGGTGCAGTAGAAAGTGTAATCCAACGCTTCACTCCTCCTGCAATTAACATTATGATCGACGGTGAACAGTCACTGAGATCGTGGGTCAAGGGCGACAAGGAACTGTTCGACATAAAGTCCTGGCGTAACTCTCCTCTGTCTGACGTATGGTACTACCGTACTGGAGGTGGCGTAGAGTCCCAGAGGAAGTATCAAAAGAAGCAAAGGAAGAAAGGCATAACGCCTAGCATAGATAGACCCTAAAACAAGTTTGGCCTACCTTAATTAAAAGGTAGGCCAAGTTTTTGGGGAACTTAAACTATGAAAAAAAGTTCCCCGTTCAACGCTCTCCCACAAGAGCTGCACGCCATATAACACAAACCTTAGAATGACTAACTAAGGTAACTTTACTATGTGCTTGCCGAAGGATAGTGCAAGTAGTATTAGCATTTACTCACGATATGAATGCAATTCATCGGTATATCATAGAAGTATTCACCATTTGATATCATCCTGTTAGGAACTTCGACTAGCCTATCGTCGGTCAGTAGCTCCCCAGCTATACGCAGGGCGTGACTGTACTCTGCGTTCCAGATGTAGAACAGCACGGGCATCTCCAGCTTGGCAAACTTCTGCTTGCGCTGCGGGATGTGCACTGTAGGCCAAGGGAAGACTGCCCCCCTCCACACGAGCTTGCACTCGCACTCGATGTAGCACAGGTCCTCAATGATAAGGTCAGCGCAGTACTTGTCGGGGTTGTCTATGGCAGTGTATCCCATTCGGGATAGGTACTGCTTGGTTGCTTCTCTGGCGGGGCTGTCCGTCAGGTCGAACATCTCTATGTCGAATCTTTTATGCTTCATAATTACTTTGGGTTATGCATACGGAATTAAAGATCCGAATATACGTTGTTCACTCTATATCATTTTAAGCCTGTAAGGCTTAATATAGGTGGATGAAACTACTACTTCTCCTTTCGATTATCTTATCCCCTTTAACTTCACTAGCTGATCCAGCCATAAAGATTCTGTGCGACAGCGGATTAACGCATTCAATTGCACAGGCTAAAACTATATATGCTGACAGCGGTGACCACGTCTTCTATAAGGAGGCGCAAGCAACTGATGGTATGCTTTTACTTACAGAAGATGGAGTCGTGAAGTTCAGGTCAGGGAATGGTAACCGAGTTGTTGTTGCGATCGTGAAGAATTACTCTTAGGAGCTTTGTGCTCCTTTAGTTCTTCCTCCATCTTGTCGAGGGCCTCGGTTAGCATTTCTTCCAAGTTCCCGTGCGGCATACCAGTTGTCACGGCCTGCCAGTACTCTAGTTTAATCCTCTTCGATAGTTTCATTAGTTTTGTATTTGATTGATACGTCTGCTAGAAAGCAGACCTTCTGTAGTGCAAGGCAGTATATCACGCAGTCCTGTGCTTCAGAGGACAGGCGTGCCCGTACCCTGTCGAGTCCGTGCGTTACACTGGTGCGGTGCCTGTTGACTAAGCGTGAGATCTCTTCGTGCGTGCAGTTGTGCAAATGCATTACATATGAAAGTGCATCTCTGGCATACGATGCCCGTCTAGTACGTGACTTGC
>Ga0209601_1002596_pt1 | contig 10947 bp, 7 predicted proteins | sample COGITO_mtgs_1104_4_FD_184796 | JGI IMG/M metagenome (GOLD analysis project Ga0209601, IMG submission 184796) | Pelagic marine microbial communities from North Sea - COGITO_mtgs_110426 (SPAdes) (version 2) | ecosystem: Environmental > Aquatic > Marine > Epipelagic ...
ACGTATGTTTGCGCGGCGCCGCTCGCATGAAGCCAGCATTGCAGATGGGTGGTGATTTTTACGATAGTTTCGGAGTAGCGGGCGTGTAGGTGTTGTTATTGCGTATGTGAGTGGGAAAGGCGTTGCTGCTGCTGGCGTGTGTGCAAACGACAGCTCATCGAGATAGAACGATCGTTATAAAGCCTATGGAACAGCAAAAACTTTCTCAATTCCTCATACATTTACTCCTCAAGGAATCTCGCTAGTCGCTTGCTCCGTGCTTAGCGCTCGCCACCATCGCTTTAACATCAGCCAACAGCGCCTTCGCGTCAAAAACCACGCCGTCCTTGATGGTATAACTCACACCGCCCTTTCGGCCCAAGGTATTGGTCCCTCGATCGAGGTACATATGTCCGGTTCCATAGAGCAATTTGAAGTTAGCAATGGGATCCCCATTCACCAGCACGATATCGGCGCGCCGGCCCGGTGTAATCGAACCCGTCACATCGTCGATGCCTATTAGCTCTGCACCATTGCGGGTCGCTGCCTGAATAACTTCCAGCGGATGAAACCCGGCTTCTTGTAGCAGCTCTAGTTCGCGGATATAGGCGAAGCCAAATACTTTGTAAATGAACCCCGCGTCTGAGCCGGTCGCAACTCGACCGCCCGCATTTTTGAAATCGTTGACAAAGCGCATCCAACGATTGACATTATTTTTCCACGCCACCTCATGGCCTGTGGTCCAATCAAAATGATAAGAACCGTGTAACCGAGGGTCAGGCTGAAAAAACTGATTGAGCGCCGGCCAGGTGTACTCCTCATGCCACTCAGCGCGCCGCGCACGCATAACATCGCGATTAGCCTCGTAAATCGTAAACGTAGGAACAAGCGTAAAATCCAGTTCGACGAGTTCGTTAATGGTGTTGGCCCAAGTCTCCGTGTCGGGCCCAGCGGCTTGCAACCACAAATTGCCTGCCTCGCCAAAACGCCATTGCTCATCTGAGTAATTATAGCCTTTGGGATAATTTTGAATCGTGCGGTCTGTGAACATCGCCTCTGGAAGACCGTACCAATGCTCCATACTGTCTAAGCCTAAGCGCGCGCTATCCAAGACATTGATATCGTAAACACCATTCTGATCATGGTGATTGGCGGTACCCATTCCCAATGTCTTAGTCACCTCGTAAACAGCCGTAAGTGCTTCTTTGGTGCCACCTCGCAGCTTGACCCCTTGTGCTCCTCGAGCCTGCACTGCCTGTACCCAAGCTTGCGCTCCCTTAGCATCCGTAATGTCGGAACCCGGAAACATGGCGTAGGGGACAATGGTGGGTGCGACAATATCGTTAGACGCACTGCGCTTGGCATGCTCTACCGTCCATTGCAAACCCATCACTGAACCGACATCTCTCACCGTTGTAATGCCGTGAGCAAGCCATAGCTTAAAGACATACTCAGGAGGGGTGATCGGCCCCGCAAGACCCTGCAGTGGGTTGCCAATGTGTACGTGCGAATCGATAAAGCCCGGTAAGGCCGTCATGCCAGCGGCATCGATTCGCTGTTCACCCGGCAAAGCCTTTGGTGCGCTCGAAGTAATTGCCTTGATCAGGTTGCCTTCGACGACGATAGATACCGGCCCTCGCGGCGGCGAACCCAAGCCGTCGACAAGCATCGCATTATCAATGACTAATCGTTCATAGGGACCCTGACCTTCGTGGCTGGCACGCATGGGGGCAATGCTGGGCAGTGTTATGCCCAGCTGCTTTGCAAGGTCTGAGCCTAACTCACCGGGCTCGCCGGCAACACAATACGCAGAGAACGTAAATAGGCAGCAAAGCACTGCAGCTCTAAACATGGGGGTATCCTCTTCTGCCAAGGCAAATTGTTTCGATGGGAATTGTCTCTAGGCGAAGACTTTAACGCGTATCACCTATTCCGTACCAGCATCGCAACCAAGGGCCCGATGGAAAGATACAGCGGCATAGTCCACGGTGGGATAGTTCCCGCTACACCCCTGAGTTGGCAAGTGACTTTGGGTGTATTCGAGCTGGCGAACAGGGTTTTGCGATCAATAAGCGAAAAATTTCCAGATCAGCCAACCCTGTCGACAGCATCAGCGAGGGTGTCTGCTCTCAACAGGTTTTATATATTTCCTATACTTGTCCAGGCAGCAGGCTTAGACTTTACGCTGTTGGAAGTGTCGGAGTCCGCTCTTTTCCTAAGAGCCAGTGTCGAGGAGCAGGAAGGACTTTACTGTCTAGCCGTGCCAGTAACTGACGATATGGCCATGGCCAGGGGGGACGAGAGATCTTTGGGTAGCCGAAGAAAATGGCAAACATTGGATTGAAGCGCGACGACAATACGGCGGAGGGATGGACCGAACGCCATGGCATCCGATTCAGGAACATCAGGGCCGACCTGACAGGAAAAATCAATGACGCCTCTACAATGGAAGAGTGTGTCAGTACAGAAAATACTGGAGGGGTATCTATTCCGTGGGTGATGAGGGCATGTTACAAGCCAAAAGGGTGGCAAAAGTCGATGCTCTCGAATTCGCGCCACAGGCTTGTTTACAGTGGGAATGGGCCAGATCACCATGACGGTACACGTACAGCAATGGCAAGCACGGGGCGAGTACGTATCGGCCTCGGGACACGATTTCTTTTACATCGATGAAGGCGATCACACCAAGCCCACCTTACTCCTGATACACGGTTTTCCCACCTCCAGTTGGGATTGGGCACCGGTATGGGATGACTTGCTGCGCCAGTACCGCCTTGTGGCGATGGACATGCTCGGGTTTGGTTTTTCCGACAAGCCCAATCGGCGCGACTACACCATTCATGGTCAGGCGGACCTCGTCGAGGCGTTGATTGATCACCTGTCGCTGAACCAGTTTCACGTGCTAGCCCACGACTATGGCGATACGGTGGCGCAGGAGCTGCTGGCCCGACGCCAGGCGGGCTGCGCGCGAGGCGAGATGCTGACCTGCTGTTTTCTCAATGGTGGCCTGTTTCCGGAAACACACGAGGCCTTGTTAACCCAGCGCCTTTTGCTAAGCCCCATCGGCCCTTTGCTCAATCGCCTGTCGGGCAAGAAACAATTTAAAAATGCATTCAACAAAGTGTTTGGCGCCGATACGCAACCCAGTGATGAAATGATAGATGCCTTCTGGTCCCTGATCAATTTACACGGCGGCAAACATATTTTTCACAATCTGATCACCTACATGCGTGATCGCATCGAGCACCGTGAACGCTGGGTAACGGCCTTGCAGAATTCTGTCATTCCTCTGGCGCTTATCAACGGCTCGGTAGACCCGGTATCCGGTGCCCACATGGTGGCTCGCTACCAGCAGTTGCAATGCCGACTCGATTACCTGAAAGAACTGCCCGCAATTGGACACTACCCCCAGGTAGAGGCGCCGATGGACGTGACCGCGAGTTACCTGGAGTTCAGGCGCGCGCTGTAAAATGACAGGCATTCTGACCATCATCGGGCTTGCGTTTGCAATTCGCGCTTGAGCGCTCATAAATTTTGTAAGGAGCGTGATGTCGCCGAGACATTTGAGCGTCAGTCCAAAAACATCCGGCCAGGACAATTCAAGCCTCTGGCCGCTTTGAACTCCTGACTATCGGAAACTGTATGGCCGGTGGAGTGTTTATCGGGGCGGGGCTAATCCACACTCTTGCAGACTCTGCATCGCTGTATGGACAACTAATGCCCGGATTAGATTTTCCCATATGGGCGGCAACAGCTGGCCTATCAGTAATGTTTTTACAAACAGTACGGCGTTAGCCGCGAGTGCTGTTGCAGGGCTACTGCTCATGGCCTTACTCGCCATTTACAGCTGAATAGCAGAGCCACTACAACACCATTCTGGCGCCGCGCTAGGGTGCACTCTACCCCCATCAAGACGGTTGTCGAGATCAGGGTTTTAGTGCACCGAAAAACCAGAGGGCCTATCAACTCTCCGCCAACTGCGCGGCTTGATGCGAATGGATTCGAAGCACAAGCCAAGGCACCCACTGGTATGAGAGTGATGATGGCGAGAATGTCTATAAACACCAGCGTCTGAGCCTAACGATCGGAGACCGTGCAGGCTGGGGTGTTAAGTCTTTCCAATTGGGGTGGGCGCGCAAGGCCAACATCATTACCGGACCTTGGGTGAGTATTAAGCTTCGGAATGTCTCGGTCAGACCAGTGGATCTGCTAGCGCCCTTACTGTTGGATTGGATAGGACAAATAGTGACCCAGTCTTGCGGTCCTGGTTAAAGCCGCCGGTCATTCGCTAAGTGGCTGAAGCTGCTCTTCGCTTCGCGGGCGACCAGGTTTACCAAGAACATTGGCTGTATGTCAGACGTGCTGCGGCGGTGGCAAAGTCACCAATGCCAGAAAACTAATCACAGCAAGCCCAATAAGGTAGTAAGCAGGTGACGCCAGATCGCCGGTGCTGTGAATGAGCCAAGTGCACACCATAGGAGCCGTTCCCCCCAATAATCCCAACACTGCATTGTAGGCAATGCCGATCCCAGTATTACGAACATCTGCAGGAAACGCCTCGGCTAGCACGGCGGGCATAGGCCCTTGAATCATGCTGATTAAAACAGCAAACACCAGACCCGCTATTACCGCGCTGAGGAAGCTACCCGTATCAATCCATAGAAATAATGGATACACCACCAAGGCCATCAAACCAACGCCTGATAGCAACACCCGTCGGTAACCGAGTTTATCGCCCGCAAGACCCGCTAACGGGATCAGGCAGAGAAGAATGAACATAGTGGCGGTATTAACATCGAGCGCATGCTCAATCGGTAATGGAAGAATGCGTGTCTGATACGCGGGCATCCAAACGAAGCAAACATAAAATCCAGTGGCATAAAGGCACATAGCGGCGATCAAATGGAGGACGCCACCCATGTGTGAGCGCAAGACTCGCTTTAACGGCAAGTCATCGTCGCTGCTCGCAACCGGCTCATCCGCAAGCGCCGACCGCAACCACTGACCAAAAATAAAAATAACGAATCCCAGCAAAAAGGGGATGCGCCAGCCATAGTCCGCCATAGCCTCCGTCGTCACAAGCGAGTCAGTAATATCGACAACGACCGATCCTAACAAGATCCCTCCGACCCCTCCGAATAAGGCCCAACTGCCATATAATCCTTTGCGATTCTTAGGCGCCGCCTCGACCAGAAAAGTAATCGCAGCGATGAGTTCACCACCAACGGAAACACCCTGAATAAGACGCAGCAAAATCAACAGGACGGCCGCCGCGGCACCCCATTGGTCGTAAGTAGGCAATAGGCCAATCATCACTGTTGGAACGGCCATCATAGCAATGGACCACTTCAGAGCCATCGTTCGGCCCAGTCGGTCCGCCACATGGCCAAAGATGATCCCTCCGAGCGGTCGCATCAAGTACCCCGCAGCGAACACTCCGTATGTCTGTATCAGCGCCACCATGGGGTCCTCGTCGGGGAAAAAAAGAGGACTTATGATTGGCGCGAGAAAACCAAAAACAGCGAAGTCGTACCACTCCAATACGCTGCCCACTGCACCTGCAATCTGTGTTCTTACTCGCGACATCATGTCTTCCTCAGTTTTTTACCGCCGGCCATCGGACGGCTATCAACGCTTCCCAGACCAGTATCCCATAGCCGACAGCACCGACAAACGCCTCGGTTGACTGATGACGATGGTCGACTCCCTCATGGCTCATCTGCGAGCCAGGGAACAGAACACCCTCACCCTACCCCACCTGGCACCACCGACCCGGGCGCCACCTAAGACAAGGTGTATTGAGAAGGTGAAACCGCGCAGCGGTCAATAAGCTGGCGTGGGCCATGCGCAGCATCAAGAGGGGGTCTCCTAGGGTACATTGCCTCTTTTCGCTGGGAAGCGAATCCAAAATCATAACGCTCAATCAGCAAGGACGCTAGAAATCTCATGACAGGGACCTTTGCGGTACCCCTTGAGGAATAGACCGATATGATTGGCATGATCAACACAGGAACCCTATTTTCAGGGCATTAAACGGGTCATTCGCGAGCTTATCCAGTTCAGTCAACAGAATCAGTGAGACCATCCCTTCTTCAACAGGCTGTCTACGTGTTCTATACTTTGACCACCAATAACATTATGAAACGGGGGCCCCGCCAATGCGATCTGCGTTAACTGCACTGCTCGTTCTATGCTTGCTGCTGGCCGGTATCCAGCGCGCGGCAAGCGGTGACAATCAACCGACCGACACGCCAGCAACCACACCGGCCCTACCGGATGCTGATCCGGTTCTAGAGTATGTCTGGCTCTCCACCGGTGATGGGTTTTCCGACACGAAACTGACTGATCTTGCCGCCGACTGGAATCTACGCGTTGATGCGGGTGGTTATGAAATCATCACCGCGAACATCCTCATGCCCCAGTTCCCTACCGATGACTTTGATCTGGTCTGGGTGCTGCTGTGGTCGTCTCAAACAGCGCGTGATGCCGGCTGGGATCATTGGAACGCCCATCAGGCCGAAGATTGGCAGGCTTCCGTAGCGGGTGTTTTGCAATCTCCACCCACGGGTGTTTATTCTTTTTCTCCCCACTGGGGCTACACTAGTCCAGCCTTCAAGCTGAAAGCAGGGGATTCTTTTTTCTCGCAATTTTATTTTTGTGGGTGGCGCGATGGTAACGATGCCAGTCAGCAGGCGGCATTTCAGGTGCGCTACAACGAGTGGGCGTCCAACGGTGAGCCGTCGGGCACGTACGGTTATCTAACCCTCGAACCCCACTCTGCGCTGCCCTCTATCGACCTTGTCTGGCTGGATATTTTTGGCAGCGATGCGACCCGGCAGGCTGGGGCAGCGCGTTGGCAGGGGTCCGAGCTACAGTCAGTCTGGAACACCATGGTGTCCTGCGACAGCTATTCGTTTTCTAGTACAAAGATCCGGAGTTAGGCAAAGGTACTCACAAACAGCTGAAGATGCCGGTATTTATGCGGTGTAGAAAGATCTCTTATACTCCCCCCTTGAGGCATAAACGTTCTTCAGAATTGCCTCCCACAAGCAATGGGGGCGCAACCCGATGACAGATCGCCAGATACGCTCTGGCCCTCAAACGTCGCTAACTTGTTGCGTAAGCTCAGGTTGAACCTGAAGTAGAGCCAGACGGCGTAGCTGATAGTGTCCGACGGCAATCAGTGTCGATGGTATGTGTTCATTCAGCAATTTTACCAACTTTGCCCAACTTAGCTTGTCAGTATCCTAGGGGGCATCCCTTCGCGAGGTACAAGGCGGAAGAGCTAGCCGTCTTAGTTCCACACTTTATAAGATCCAGAGGAATGTTTGGCGTCATAACAAAGGCGATCGCAGTTTGGTTATGACTTTGCGATCGTATCGGGTCAGTGACTTGAGGCCTGTCGACGGGGTAGGCTCACCTACAGAGATAAAACAGAGCCGCGACCACGGGCCGATTCCCACCATGGTGCCGGACTAAGATGCGGTTGCGTAGCGTAGAGAAATTTTGCCGTGAAACGAACGTGCTATGACGTTAAACACTGACCATAACAGCGCCTCGATGCTGGGTATTGACTATGGGCAGTGGATCAAGCTGATCGTTTATTCGCTGCTGCTGGTCAACTTTAGTTATTACATTGTCGACGATCTTAATAAGCTCAGTCATACCTACCATGAGGGTTGGAAATGGTTCGACTGGACCTCGGCCTTCGCAACAAGCCTAGATGAATCCGGCTGGTTTATGTTGTTGTTCCTGCTGGAACTAGAAACCTACGTTCTGTCGGACGCTGCTTTTACCCGATTTCGGATAGCACTGATGCTGGCCGTAAGGGTCTTGTGCTATCTGGTGATAGGTCATGCCGTCGTTGCCTATACCGACCATCTTCTTGACCTCTTCAATCGGCAGCAGCACCTCGACACCACGTTGTGCAGTTTTGTTGGGGAGGAGCTGTCGTTTACGCGAAATTTGGCGTACTGGGTGCTGGATGCGGCGAACTGTGGCTCGCTATCAAGCGATCATGTGTTTTTTGTTTTCTCTCAGGGGCAGTTGGTTACCGATCCCTCAGGAATGGAGGTGGAATTGGAATTGGCCTGGGTGGATTTGGTCGAGGTACTGGTCTGGCTATGTATTCTAGCCATGATTGAAATGCAGGTGCAGCTTCAGGACCGTGGTATCACTCAGGGGCGATTGCTGGTCTTCGCCCACATTATGAAATTGACGCTTTATAGCGTTCTATGGTTCATCTGCGCCTATTGGCTTTATCGTGGCCACTGGGTATTTGCTTGGGATGAGGCGCTCTGGATTCTGGGCTTTGTCGCGATAGGCATGAACCTGTCCCAGTGGCGTAAGGAGATTGAAGCGGACGTCGGTGCGTCGCGTCAAACCTGACCGCAGGCGACCGTCGATTTCAGGTCACCTGGGGCGGTGTTGCCCGTGCTCGGGCGGGCGCCCAGAATGGCTTCGACACCGCGGCACAGCGGGCAATTTTTGGTGATAGCATAGTTCACGCTGGTAAGCGGTTTCTGCTCAGATGTCGCCGCGCAATGCTTTGGTATCGATCATAGCCAGAGCAAACCCTAGGCTAGCTGAGGACAACACCCGAGTATTGTCGCTCGGCAGGTAGTACAGCTTCGACCTTGTACCTGAGACTCATGCCGTAGGTATGCGGCACATCGTAGGAGTCTCAGTAATGGTCTGATCGTTCAGCACTGTATCGCCTGCACAGTGCTCGTCGACAAACTGCCAGCTAACATTGGCCTGCCACGGCATGCCATGTTACATCGCACATGTCATTAGCGCCTTTGATAGCACGCCTTTGTTACTTTGGCCGCGCGCTACACGTCGCTGGCCGCGGTTTTTTTCCATTGATAATAAATGACCGGGATCACCAGCAGCGTCAAGACCAGCGCACTGACCATTCCGCCCACCATGGGCGCCGCTATGCGGCTCATCACTTCAGAGCCTGTGCCCGTACCCAGCAAAATAGGCAACAGGCCCAATATAATCGTAGCGGCAGTCATCACCACTGGGCGCGCGCGCATGCCCGCGCCCCGCGTCACCGCCTCTCGGAGGCGGGCTGGCGTCGGCTCCACGCCTTCGGCCTGACACTCGCGCATAAGCGCGTCATAAGATTGGTTCAAATACACCAGCATAATGATGCCAATTTCAACTGCAATGCCTGCCAAGGCTATAAACCCCACAGCCACCGCAACAGAAAAATTGAAGCCCAGTAGGTACATCAACCAAATTGCACCCGAGAGTGCCAGTGGTACGGCACCCAAAATCATGACTACCTCGGCGAAGCGTCGGAAATTCACATACAGCAACGTTGCAATAACCAAGAGAGTGAGCGGCAGTACATAGGCCAGTTTCTGCTTGGCGCGCAGCATGTACTCATACTGCCCAGACCACATTAACGAGTAGCCCGGTGGCAAGTCGACCTCTGCTGCGACAATAGCTATCGCCTGCTCAACATAGCTACCGATATCCTGCCCCGCAATATCGATAAACGTCCAGCCATTAAGCCGCGCGTTTTCACTTTTGATCGCTGGCGGGCCATCATCGACATAAATACGTGAGACATCACCTAAGGTTATCTGTTGTCCCGTTGCCGTGACGATAGGGAGTAGCGCCAGCGCCTCTGGAGAATCCCGATAGGACTGGGGATAACGCACGTTTACAGGATAGCGCGCAGAACCTTCGATAGTTTCTGTGACCGACATACCGCCAATAGCCGTCGCGACTACTTGCTGTATATCAGCAATGTTGAGGCCATAGCGCGCAGCTTGTTCGCGGCGTATATCGACCTTGATATAGCGGCCACCGGCAACACGCTCAGCATAAACCGAGGCCGTACCCGGTAATTTTGCCAGCACAGTCTCCAAGCGTTGACCTATCTGCTCGATGACGGCCAAATCAGGACCGGCCACCTTAATGCCTACAGGGGTTTTGATACCCGTAGCCAGCATATCGATTCGTGTTTTTATCGGCATCACCCAAGCGTTAGTGAGCCCCGGAAAACGCACCAGACTGTCGAGCTCAGTCCTGAGACGCTCCGGTGTCATACCGGGACGCCACTGATCTCGTGGTTTGAATTGAATGACCGTCTCAATCATTGTCAGGGGCGCCGGATCGGTCGCAGTTTCAGCGCGTCCGATCTTGCCGAATACATGCGCTACTTCAGGCACGCTGGCAATTAATTTGTCGGTCTGCTGCAAAATTTCCCGCGCTTTGCCCACTGACAAACCCGGATAGGTTGTGGGCATGTACATCAAATCACCTTCGTCTAACGGTGGCATGAATTCACTACCCATCTGTGTCACGGGCCAAAAGCTGATGCCGGTGACTAACACCGCCAGTAATAATGTGCTTTTAGGCGCGCGCAACACGAGCGCCAGCACTGGCAGATAGCTGCGCATCAATAAGCGATTAATCGGATTACGATCTTCAGCGAGGACTTTGCCGCGAATAAAATAGCCCATGAGTACCGGTACAAGCGTCACTGCAAGACCGGCACTGGCTGCCATCGCATAAGTTTTGGTAAACGCCAACGGCGCAAACATACGCCCCTCTTGCGCTTCGAGTACAAAAATCGGCAGGAAACTGACCGTAATAATGAGCAGACTAAAAAATAGCGCCGGCCCTACCTCTGATGCTGCATCTGCTACCACTTGCCACCGGTTTTCTCGGGTTAAGGGCGTTCTCTCAATATGCTTGTGCAGATTTTCAACCATGACAATAGCGCCATCAGTCATAGCACCAATGGCAATAGCAATGCCGCCCAGAGACATGATGTTGGCGTTAATACCCTGAAGATGCATGATGGTGAATGCCGCCAGAATGCCTATGGGTAGCGTTACAATCGCCACCAAACTAGAGCGCAAGTGAGACAGGAACACGATACTGACCAAGGCGACGATCAGGAATTCCTCAAGCAATTTTTGCCAGAGATTATCTACAGCACTTTCG
>Ga0209601_1002599_pt1 | contig 10934 bp, 9 predicted proteins | sample COGITO_mtgs_1104_4_FD_184796 | JGI IMG/M metagenome (GOLD analysis project Ga0209601, IMG submission 184796) | Pelagic marine microbial communities from North Sea - COGITO_mtgs_110426 (SPAdes) (version 2) | ecosystem: Environmental > Aquatic > Marine > Epipelagic ...
GGCTCTCAGTTTATAGAGACTGGTAAATACACGAAAGTTGTAGTCGTTGGAGCAGACAAAATGTCTTCCATCATTGACTATACCGACAGAACTACCTGCATTATTTTCGGTGATGGTGGTGGTGCTGTACTGTTAGAGCCTGGTACTGAAGATGTGGGGATAATGGATTCCATGTTGAAATCTGATGGCTCAGGTGCACAGCATCTACACATGAAAGCAGGCGGAAGCCGTAAACCGGCCAGTCTAGAAACCATTAAAAACAGACAGCATTTTGTATACCAAGAGGGTTCTTCCGTTTTCAAATTCGCAGTAACAAACATGGCCGATGCAGCTGAAGAGGTCATGAAACGAAACAATCTTACTGGTGACGACATCGCATTCTTGGTGCCCCATCAAGCAAATAAGCGCATCATTGATGCTACGGCTAGGCGCATGAATGTTGGGGAGGACAAGGTAATGCTCAACATCCAGAAATACGGTAATACGACCAGTGGAACAATTCCATTATGTTTATGGGATTATGAATCGCAACTTCGTAAAGGCGACAACCTGATCATTGCTGCATTTGGTGGTGGATTCACCTGGGGATCGATATGGTTAAAATGGGCATACGATCCTAAGTAATTCTAGACTTAAACATTAGATTTGTCATATGGCAACTACTTCAGACATTAAAAACGGACTTTGTATCGTCAAAGATCAAGACCTCTGGATGATCACAGAATTTCAGCATGTAAAACCTGGTAAGGGCCCTGCTTTTGTTAGAACAAAGCTGAAAAATGTCAAGACAGGAAAAGTAGTAGATAATACTTTTTCAGCTGGACATAAGATTGAGACAGCCCGGGTAGAAAAAAGATCCCACCAGTTCTTATATAAGGATGACTTCGGTCATCACTTTATGAATTCCGATAACTTTGAGCAAGTAATGATCGAAGAGCAAATGATCGGTAAGGGTGCTGAACTCATTAAAGATGGTCAAGAAGTAGACATTCTATTTCATGCTGAGACAGAACAACCCTTGACATGTGAGCTTCCTGCTTATGTAGTACTGGAAATAACTTATACAGAACCCGGTATGAAAGGTGATACTGCTACAAATGCAACTAAGCCTGCTACTATGGAAACTGGCGCTGAAATACAAGTGCCATTATTCATTAACTTAGGGGATAAAATTAAAGTAGACACTAGAACTCACTCTTACGGTGAGCGAGTAAAATAATCAACCTACCTACGAATGAATCCGAAAGAAATAAAAAACATGATCGACTTTATCGCCAAATCTGGTTTGGCAGAAGTCAACATTGAAACTGAAGAGTTCAAAATTGAGGTGAAGCGCAGTGCTGAAACTACCATGGTAGCAAGCACACCAGCATTAGCTCCTGCTCCAGTAGCTCCTGCTCCAGTAGCAGTTGCTCCTGCACCTGCTGCTGAAACACCACAAGCTGCGGCTCCTGCTTTAGATGACACTAGTAAGTATATAGAAATCAAGTCACCAATGATTGGTACCTTCTATAGAGCACCAAAACCTGAAGATCCTCCTTTCATGAATGTAGGAGATTCAGTTTCAGCTGGCCAAAGGGTCGGTATTATTGAGGCGATGAAACTATTCAACGAAATTGATTCTGAAATTTCAGGAACTATTGTGAAAGTCTTAGTTGAAAATGCTTCACCAGTAGAATACGATCAGCCATTGTTCTTGGTTGACCCGTCATAAGGCAAGGGGATATATCCCACATGTATCATCTTTAATTGAATCACTGTGTTCAAGAAAATATTAATCGCTAATAGAGGAGAAATTGCCCTACGAGTCATTAGGACTTGTAAAGAAATGGGCATTAAAACTGTAGCAGTATACTCTACTGCGGACAAAGATAGTTTGCATGTCAGATTTGCTGACGAAGCTGTCAATATTGGGCCTGCTCCTTCCAGCGAATCCTATTTAAAAATTCCTCACATCATTTCGGCTGCTGAAATTACGAATGCCGATGCCATACACCCAGGCTATGGGTTCTTGTCAGAGAATGCCGAGTTTTCTCGCGTCTGTGAAGAGTACGGCATCAAGTTTATTGGTGCCAGCCCTGACATGATTGACAGAATGGGTGATAAGGCGACCGCAAAAGCAACTATGAAGGCTGCTGGTGTACCTACCATTCCAGGATCAGTAGGATTGCTTGACTCCGTTGCTAGCGGAATCAAGATTGCTAAGAAAATGAAGTATCCCGTGATCCTAAAAGCTACTGCAGGTGGCGGTGGTCGCGGAATGAGAATCGTACATAATGATGAAGGTTTTCAAAAAGCATGGGATGATGCCAGAATGGAATCAGCTGCTGCATTTGGGAATGATGGCCTCTATTTAGAGAAATTTATTGAAGAGCCTCGTCATGTAGAGATTCAAATTGTTGGAGACAGCTATGGTAAAGCATGTCACTTGTCCGAAAGAGATTGCTCAATTCAGAGAAGACATCAAAAACTAGTAGAAGAAACACCTTCCCCTGCGGTTGATCAAAAGCTAAGAGACAAAATGGGGACTGCTGCTATAAAGGCCGCGGAAGCGATCAAATATGAAGGCGCTGGTACTGTGGAATTCTTGCTAGATAAGCATGGTGATTTCTATTTCATGGAAATGAATACCCGTATTCAAGTAGAGCACCCTATTACCGAGGAAGTAACCGACTTTGATTTGATTAAAGAACAAATTAAAGCAGCGGCTGGTATTCCGATTACTGGCACGGCTTACTATCCAAAATTATACGCAATGGAGTGTCGAATCAATGCAGAAGATCCTGCCCATGGATTCAGACCCTCTCCTGGAAAGATCACCAATCTTCACCTACCCGGTGGACATGGCGTACGAGTAGACAGTCACGTATATGCTGGTTACACCATCCCACCAAACTACGACTCCATGATAGCTAAGCTTATCGTAAGCGCGCAGTCTCGAGAAGAGTTGCTAAGTAGGATGAAACGAGCACTGGAAGAATTTGTAATCGAAGGAATCAAGACAACTATTCCATTCCATATTAAATTAATGGATGATGAAGTCTTTAAGTCCGGTGACTTTACCACCGCCTTCCTCGATGACTTTGATTTTTCAGATTGCTAGGTCTATATAAGGTGTAAAGGTATAAATTGTATCCTTCGAGCGTTCAATTATTGATTCAGACCAATGAACTTACGTCTTATATTTATTTATACGCTACCCCTCACTCTAGTCAGCTATGAAGTAGTTGGACAAGAGGATTCGTTGACATATAAGCTGACTACAGGGAGCATCTATAGTGTGAATGACAATTTACCACTTTACTCCCATTCAAATATTGGTGGTATTTTTGACTACAATTTTAATGGACCTTTCGCTATTGCTTCCGTAAAAGGAACCCAATGGAAGAATTTAAACTTCGGAGGTCAGTTTGTCATTGCAAATCAGAATCAAAAAATTCTTCTTCGAGAAATATATGTCAACTATAGACTAGGTTCATTCTCCTTTTTTGCCGGAAAGAAGGATATTTCAGAGCAGCAAAGGAGGCCCACAGAACCGGGAAGTTTCGGCATCAGCAACAATGCTAGACCAATTCCGAAAGTGGGTGTTTCTTTTCCTGACTTTTGGACATTACCATTTGGTGGGGATTTGTTAGCGATAAAAGGCTCCTTTTTTCATGGATGGTTCGAAGGAGATCGCTTCATCGACTCCCCCCTTCTTCATGAAAAATCGGTTTATTTGAAAATAGGAGATAATAAAATATATCTTGAGTCAGGACTAAATCACTACGCAATTTGGGGTGGTATCACACCTTCTGGTGAAGCCCTTTATGAAGGTTTCTCAGATTTCTTTACGGTATTTAAAGGAGGAGGACGAACTGGTGTTACAAACGGAGAACAAAATGCATTAGGCAGCCACCTTGGATATTGGGACTTCCAATTCAATTATCAATTCAATGACGTCTTAGTAGAAGTTTACAATCATTCACCATTCGAAGACGGCAAAAGTTTCCAGGCATTCGATCTCAATGATGGTAAAGACAGGATTGTGGGATTGAATTTTAAATTTAAACCTAAAAGTGATTTTAACATCAACACGATCTCACTTCAGTATATGAGGTCAACTATCCAAGGCGGACCAGGTTTACCTGACGAATTCCCGCCAGGAGTTAACAATTTTGGCTATCCTTTTGGAGGAAGAGATGACATTTATAATAACTTCCTTTATCGCGATGGCTGGACGAATTTCGACCGTACCATCGGCAGCCCTTTATTTATCGATAGAGCTTTAAGTGAATTCTATTTTGGCCTTATCCCTGATTATGAAGTTGCCATCGTGAACAACAGGATTAACTCCCTCCACATAGGGCTTTCTGGGCAATACAAGGACATAGATTTTCGATTTCTTTCTACGTTTACAAAGAATTTTGGCACCTATGCTGGCCTTTATGAAGGTCGATTCGAATGGAACGGTATTCAAACTGACCCTAATTTTGAATACACATTTTTAGAACCTCTAAAACAGGCATACTTTCTACTAGAAGTAGGATCTAAGCCGTTTAAAAATCAGAACATTGATGCGACCATGTCTATTGCCTATGACAGAGGGCAAATAACAGATAATCTCGGAGTGTCCTTGAGCCTAGCTTATAATGACGTTTTTGAACGCAACCAGTAGGTTTAATCCCGACCATTTCCTTTTCAAATAACTTTTAAGCATGTTTTTTTCGATTTGAGTTTACAAAACATGATATAGAAAGCATAAAATGCTAAACGAAAAGATATAGAAGTACAGCGCGAATCAATAGACAGAAAAGGGAATTGAGTAGACTAGTTCTATCCCTCAATATCATCACACAACTCTTCGTACCAAGCTTTACCAAATTTACGGACGAGTGGCTCTTTTAAGAATTTATAAACAGGAACACCGAGTTTTGCTCCTAAGACACAAGCAGCTGAACAGATTGACCACCGATCGTAATTTAATGCTTCATAGTGATCGTATTTGGTGATTCTAATCGGATATAAATGACAAGAAATTGGCTTCTTAAAATCGGTCTTTCCATCGATATGAGCTTGCTCTATACCACACTTTAAGACCTTATTTTCGTCATATACGGCAAAGGCGCATTCTTTACCCCCGATAGTTGTTGTAGAATAATCACCCTCAAAATCTTTGATGTACAATCCCTCCTTTTCTATCGCCTTGATTCCCTTCTCTGACAAATATGGCTTCACTGCCTCATAAGATTCTTCAAGTTCTTTAAGTTCTGATTCTTCTAAAGGAGCACCTAGGTCTCCTTCTACACAACAAGCCCCTTTACATTTGTCTAAATCGCATACAAAGAGCTGTTCTTTGATATCGTCACTGATTACAGCATTGTCTATTAATATCATACTAGTTTGGAATGGCTATAATTTCGAAATGCTTCTTGATTTGCATGGTATCCTTGGTCAGCTTAACCCTTTTGGCTGTATCCACAAAGCCATCGGATAAATAATGTGTATCGTTCATGTAAACGGTATAATCATGCTTGGCCATCGAGTCATAAAGGTCAGCCCTTTCTTCTTGTGTTAGCCTTTTATAGCATTCCGCCATAATATTGGGGCGGTAGGTAGCGATTAGGTCGCTAAGTCCATTCAGAATATCCTTATCATACCCTTCTGCATCTACCTTTAATAACGAAAGTTGCGAAAGCCTATCTGGATAATTGTGATTCAGAAATTTCTCAAGGTTTCTTCCTTGCACTTTGAGCTCATAATTGTGTTTATGTCTTCTGTTTTTAATCTGAGAGAGAAAACCACCATTGCAGAAAGAAGCATCAGAATAATTAAAAATAAATTCACCTTCCTCTTGAGTAGCGGCAAAAGGCAATGGTATGATATTGGTTATCTTTGGGTTCAGATGGGAGTTCTTTTCTAGAATTTTATATACATAAGGGTTAGGCTCTAAGCCTAAAACAATCCCCTCTTTACCCACTGCCAAAGCCATGGGCACTGTAGTGTCACCGGTATAAGTACCAATGTCTATGATCATTGATCCTTCTGGCGCCATAGACTTGTAAAAATTTACTTCCGAAGTGCCAAGATGTATGGGTCTGTTAAAAGGATGGAGCCAATTGGCGAAATCAACCTGTCCATAACCATCAATATCAAATTTCTGAATTTCGTAACCGTACTCCTTGAAAGTAGATTTGATTTCCTTCTTTCTTTTACTTTTACCAAATAGTCCAAACATAGTCGCAATCTTAATCCTCGAAATTACAAGAAATAAAAGAATTTAGCTTTGTAAGGCTTAACGTTTAAGTCCTCGTTTAAATATCAAATCACTATTTTTGCAATCTTATGCAAATGCACCAGATAAAATTAAGTGGCGTTTTAATCACTTTCAACGAGGAAGAAAATATTGAAAGGTGCATAAAGTCTATAAAAAATGTTTGTGATGAGATTTTAGTTGTTGATTCATATTCAACGGATAAAACGAAAGAAATCTGCTTGATACATGGGGTTAGATTTATCCAAAACACTTGGGGTGGTTTTTTAAATCAAAAGAATTTCGCTCAAGACAAAGCCGAATTTGATTATGTACTTCAATTAGATGCAGATGAAGAGTTATCCCCAGCATTAGAAAAATCGATTATTGATGTGAAAACTAATTGGCAATCCGATGGCTACTATTTCAATCGTTTCACAAATTATTGCGGTAAGTGGATTCGATATTCTGGCTGGTATCCTGATGCTAAACTTAGACTCTATGATAGGCGCAAGGGCAAATGGAAAGGCCTTGACCCTCACCCCTCCGTTCACTTGCATGGAACCACAGAGCAATTGAAGGGCGATTTATTGCATTACTCATATACTTCCTATGAGGATCATATTAATCGATCGGCCAAATATGCCTTGCAATCGGCAAAGGCGATGTACCAATTAGGTCAACGACCTAGTAATTTCAAATTGGTTGTAAGCCCTGCGTTTAAATTTATTCAGACCTACTTAATTCGACAGGGTTTTAGAGATGGCTTTGAAGGTCTCATTATCTGTAAAACGTCCGCATACTACACCTTCCTAAAATACATGTACTTAAAACTCATCACCAAGGGAAAGACCATTTAATGAAAGGTTTATTAAACTTACTCTCACTTGAAGCTGACCACCGAAAGCAGGTTGTTTTTTTAATGACGCTGATTTCGATACTGTATTTTTACAACTTTAGTGTTAACGACATTTGGACCCCTAATGAGAGTTTCTATGCTGAATCTGTCCGTGAAATGTTTGAGAGTGGTAACTTTCTAGATATTCAATACAACTATGAAGCACGATACAATAAGCCACCCCTTACCTATTGGCTGATTGCTGCCAGTGCCTCTGTTTTTGGACTCAATGAATTCGGAATTCGCCTTCCAATGATTCTGCTTACCATTGGCTCAGTTTGGTTAACTTATCTTTTGGGTAAAAGACTATACGGTGAAAAAGGTGGGATTTACGCCATGTTAATCATGGCTGTGAGTGTTCAACTTATGGCAGTAAAGCAATATGCTTCACCTGAGATTCCTTTAACATTCTTTTTTACGCTTACACTTTATTGGTTTATCAAGGCGTACCATGACGAAAAGACCAAGTATTATTATTTGTCTTATGTAGCCTTGGGGCTTACCGTATTGACAAAGGGCTACCCCTATATTGTGATCATAGCAGGAATAATTGGGTTTTATACCCTCATAGAAAATAGCTTTAACATAAAAAGTAGTATCAGGAAAATTAGCCAATTCAAGCTTCATTATGGGATTCCAATTGTCTTAGTAATCGGTTTAAGCTGGGTAATCTATATGTATTTGACCTTCGGGAATGACTTTTGGGAAATATTTCAACGTGAAACTTTCGATAGAGCCTTCACTAGAAATGAAAAAAGCATGAGACCTTTTTTCTATGTTGAAGTCATTTCTTGGACTATCTTCCCCTATTCCTTAGCCTTTTTCTTCGTACTCGGTTACTACCTTATCAAGTTCAAAAAAATCAAAAAGGAAATTGCCTTCGCCTTTTCCTGGTTTTTAGTCATGTTCGTTATTTTCACAGCAGCCAAAGGTAAAATCCCAACCTATTTTATTCAAGCTCACCCTGCCATGGCCCTCATGATCACTGCATTTTTACTCAATCCAGTGCCTAATAATTCAACATTGAAACGAGTAATTAGGATTTCTCTTTTCGCTATTGGTGTTTTGATAATCTCCATCTCGTTTTATACCGTTCATTACTTTGACCTGAAATACATTTGGTATGTGGTCCCAATCATTTTTTTAGTTGCAATTGCTACGCTTGTAAAAAACAAGGAAAGTCGAAATGCCATTTCCACCCAAATTGCGGTTCCATTTTTTTCCATTTTATCTGTTTACATTCTAGTGGCAGCCTTCTTGGTGCCAATAGAACAGTTCCGACCTTACAAAAAGATCGGTTCTATAATTAAGGAAACTAATATGATCAATGAAATAACACCCATTTTGATTGAGAAGACCCTCATTCACAACATTCCCTTCTATGCCGAGAGGAAAGCGGTTCGCGATCAAACAATTAGTGATATTCAAAATTATTCTGGACAAACCTTAGCGCTAGTAAGACATGACTCTGCACTAGAGATTAAAGGGTTCGATACTATATGGTCGGGATTGATTTATGATTTCCCAAGTGAGTCTCAATTCGCGAAATTCGTTATGGCCTGTTTGAAAGCCCAAAAGGGAGATTTATCGAAATTTGAAACCTATTATTTGATCTTCCGCGAATAATTTTACTTGAGAATATTAATATACTAAATCAAGTCCTCTAAGGTTATCCCTAGCTTTGTTTCAATCTTGTATCACTAAAAGAGATTACCTTTACACCTAAAACATTATCAATCGAATGCCTCATCTCATCCATACTATAAAAAAGATTGCCAACTCAGCCTATGCGCCAATCAAAGCAAAACTCAAGAAGAGCTACAGGCCTAAGCAATACATAAAAAAATACGGACTAGAGGAAGGAATGAAATTATATCAGAAATTCCATTCAGGAAACGAAGGAGAAATAGTTGAGTATGAAATTCCCAATTATCCTTCACCATTATTTTTAAGGGTTGGCACATCAGATGAACCTACTTTTAGACAAGTATTTATGAATATCAGGTATGAAATTGATCTGCCATTTTCACCAAAAACTATTATTGATGGGGGTTCCAATATTGGATATGCTTCTGTTTTTTACGCTAATAAATACCCTGAAGCTGAAGTTTTAGCTATAGAACCAGATAGCTCCAATTTTGAAATGGTTGAAAAGAATACATTTAATTACCCTAATATCAAGAGAATCCAGTCTGCCATATGGGGTAAATCGACCTATCTCAAAATTAAAAATCCTGAAACAGAAAAATGGGCCTTCGAAGTTATAGAAACAACAAAAAATGAAGAAGGAGCCTTTGAAGCATTCTCAATCCAAGATCTAATTAACAAAATGGGATGGGACTCTGTTGACTTTCTGAAACTAGATATTGAAGGTTCGGAGATGAGCGTTTTCAATGCTGGTTATGAAAGTTGGTTACCCAAGGTGAAGCTTCTAATTATTGAACTACATGAACGAATGCAACCAGGTTGTACTGAAGTATTTGAAAATGCAGTAAGCCAATATAACTTCAAGAAAAGCATCAGCGGAGAAAACCTAGTCTATATCAATCAGGAGGCATAAAAAAAGCCAGCTTTCGCTGGCTTTCCAATATTCACTTCAATCTTAATTAATATCTATAGTTATCAGACTTATAAGGTCCTTCAACCGTTACACCAATATATTCAGCTTGATCCTGAGTTAATTCATCAAGTTCAACACCAATATTTGACAAGTGTAGCTTAGCTACCTTCTCATCTAAGTGCTTAGGAAGCGTATAAACAGCATTCTCATAAGCCTCTCTGTTTGTCCATAGCTCGATTTGTGCCAATACCTGATTAGTAAACGAGGCAGACATTACAAATGATGGGTGACCCGTTGCGCAACCAAGGTTAACTAAGCGACCTTCCGCCAAAAGGATAATATCCTTCCCAGCGATGTTGTAGAGGTCTACTTGAGGTTTAATCTCAATTTTAGTAGCGCCATGGTTTCCGTTTAACCAGGCCATATCAATTTCATTATCGAAATGACCAATGTTACAAACGATCGTTTTGTCCTTCATTGCTTCGAAGTGTCTCTGCTGGATAATATTATAGTTACCAGTAGCCGTTACAATGATGTTAGCCCTTGGAATAGCCTTAACCATTGTCTGAACCTCGTAACCGTCCATTGCAGCTTGCAAAGCACAAATAGGATCAATCTCTGTAACAATTACTCTGACACCAGCACCACTTAGTGAAGCTGCAGATCCCTTTCCTACATCACCATACCCAGCAACAACAGCTACTTTACCAGCAAGCATTACGTCAGTCGCTCTTCTGATGGCATCTACTAGAGATTCCTTACATCCGTACTTATTGTCAAACTTAGACTTAGTCACAGAGTCATTGACATTAATCGCAGGCATTGGAAGTGTACCTTTTTTCATACGCTCATAAAGCCTATGCACACCAGTCGTAGTTTCCTCAGAAAGTCCTTTGATTCCAGCTACTAACTCAGGATACTTATCCAGTACCATATTCGTCAAATCACCACCATCATCTAGGATTAAATTTAATGGCTTACCACCTTCGAACGCAAAAATTGTCTGCTCAATGCACCAATCAAATTCTTGATCATTCATACCCTTCCATGCAAACACTGGAACACCAGTTTTAGCAATAGCAGAAGCCGCATGATCTTGCGTTGAAAATATATTACATGAAGACCAAGAAACTTCTGCACCAAGTGCTGTCAGCGTCTCAATCAAGACAGCAGTTTGGATTGTCATGTGAAGACAACCAGCTATTCTTGCTCCCTTTAAAATCTGAGAAGGACCAAATTCTTCT
>Ga0209601_1002629_pt1 | contig 10843 bp, 11 predicted proteins | sample COGITO_mtgs_1104_4_FD_184796 | JGI IMG/M metagenome (GOLD analysis project Ga0209601, IMG submission 184796) | Pelagic marine microbial communities from North Sea - COGITO_mtgs_110426 (SPAdes) (version 2) | ecosystem: Environmental > Aquatic > Marine > Epipelagic ...
TAGCTGCATGACCAACCAATTTATACAGCATATATATGAAGAACGCTTACTCTCAAGACCTCTTTTCCGACTTCTTAAACTCCGAGGAAACTAAGCTCCAACAGGAGATTGAAATGACGAACGACAAAGTGGGACCATCCGAATGGACCATCCAAAAAATACTTGGGTTCTCCAAGTCATTACAAATACAGAAGTCTTCGCTTATTGGAGATTTCGAACAGTTTTCGAACTAAAAACAGGCTAAAGCCTGTTTTTTATTGCAATTTTTTGATCGATCGGACTATTCTCTAGTTTGAAACCTCGAGCCGGAGAGTACTCTCGTCCGTAGAAAATTATCTGCAGATGGAGCTTGTTCCATTTTTCTCTTGGGAAGAGTCTCTTCGCATCTCGTTCTGTTTGCACCACATTCTTTCCACTACTTAACCCCCAGCGATACATCAGCCTATGAATATGGGTATCGACTGGGAAGGCTGGCACACCAAATGCCTGACTCATTACTACAGAGGCCGTCTTATGCCCTACTCCGGGCAACGTTTCCAACTCTTCAAATGTTTGCGGCACCTCGCCATTAAACCTATCGAGGATGAGCTTACTCAAGTTCCAAATGGCTTTTGACTTGGCTGGCGACAATCCACAAGGTCGAATTATCTCTTTTATTTCTTCAACAGAAAGCTTGATCATATCCGTGGGATTATCAGCCCTACCAAACAGCGTTGGTGTGATTTGATTCACTCGCACATCTGTGCATTGCGCACTCAACAAAACAGCAATGGTCAATGTATACGCATCAGTATGATTCAGTGGAATTGGAACCTCAGGATAGAGGCTCTCGAGTGTTGCAATTACATACGCCGCCTTTTCAGTTTTTGTCATACGGTTCCAAAGTGTTTCCAATTACATAACATCCGATAATCCTGGTAGAGCATTATAATACCCATCAGACCTGGGTTCATCCCATTTGCCCGGCTCAATTTAATCTCTTTTTGCATAGTATTAAACAAAATGAGGGTAGGCTTTTTGATTCCTCGATATCGAAGCTTTTAACTTGAATACAATCATCAAAGGTTTGCTTTATCCGATTGATTTATTCGCGATTAAGAAGTCATCACACCTCACCTCTTTAGCCTCGTACACGGTAATATCATCAACTCTCGCTAGTTCCGGACCAACTTTACACCATTCCACAAACAGCTCTAGATCCATTTCTTCACCTTCGGCATGGATTTCCACGTTCCCATTTTCACAATTTCTAACCCAACCAACGATGGTGAGATCCGATGCTTTCCTTAGTGTTGACGAGCGAAACCACACACCTTGAACCTTCCCAGCTACAATTATGTTGAAAGATTTTCGCATTGTTTTTGACAATGTAAATAGATTACGTTGCTAAGTCTATTTCTTTGTTCCAGAATTTAAAAATGACCATCGCTAGATTTTCAAAAAACAAAGCATGATAAAAAAGTTAGAAGAAGGCAAAAAGGCACCTGAATTCATGGGTTTAGATCAATTTGGTAAACAAAGGAGTCTCAAAGACTATGCAGGCAAGAAATTGATCATTTTCTTCTATCCTCAGGACAATACGCCAACGTGCACCGTTGAGTCTTGCAATTTGCGCGACAACTATGACGTCCTTCGTGAGAAGGGTTTTGAGGTGCTCGGGATAAGCGGTGATTCACAAAAAAAACATCAAAATTTCATCACTAAATTCAACCTTCCTTACGATCTTATCGCCGATACTGATCTATCGATAATAAAGTCGTTTGGTGTTTGGGGAGAAAAAAACACTTTTGGCAAAACCTATGACGGTATTCATCGGACCACTTTTGTTATTGACGAGGCAGGTAATGTGATCAGGCGTATTGATAAGGTCAAATCAAAGGATCACACAAATCAGATAATCGAAGAATTAAACAACATTAAATAAGAAAGCAATGGCAGCAGAAGTATCAAAAGACAAAGTAAAAGCCCTTAACCTCACTCTTGAGCGACTCGAGAAAACATATGGAAAAGGAAGCATCATGCGCATGGGCGACAATGTTGTGGAAGCGATGGACGTCATCCCATCGGGTTCACTTTCGGTTGACCTAGCATTAGGTGTGGGCGGATACCCAAGAGGACGAATCATTGAGGTTTACGGACCCGAATCATCTGGAAAGACGACACTGGCGATTCACGCCATTGCTGAATTGCAAAAGCAAGGCGGTATCGCTGCCTTCATTGATGCAGAGCACGCATTTGATCGATATTATGCCGAAAATCTTGGTGTAGACACAGACAACCTGCTCATTGCCCAACCAGACAATGGAGAACAAGCGCTTGAAATTGCTGACAATTTGATTCGTTCAGGTGCTGTCGATTTAATCGTTGTGGATTCAGTGGCAGCCCTTACCCCAAGAGCGGAAATTGAAGGTGAAATGGGTGACAGCAAAGTTGGTTTGCACGCACGGCTTATGTCACAGGCAATGCGAAAGCTCACCGGATCGATAAGCAAGACAAGTTGCACCGTAATTTTCATCAATCAGTTAAGAGAGAAGATTGGTGTAATGTTCGGCAACCCGGAAACCACCACAGGTGGAAATGCTTTAAAATTCTACGCCTCGATAAGAATTGATATCCGAAGATCATCGCAAATTAAAAATGGAGATGAGGTTATCGGAAATAACATCAAACTGAAAGTGGTAAAGAACAAAGTTGCTCCTCCATTCCGACGTGCTGAATTTGACATCATGTATGGCACTGGAATATCTAAGTCTGGTGAAATTGTAGACCTGGGTGTATTGCAAGGTATTGTTAAGAAAAGCGGCTCGTGGTTCAGCTATGGCGAAACAAAGCTTGGCCAAGGTCGTGATGCAGTAAAACAACTTTTTGAAGACAACCCTGAACTAAGTCAAGAGATTGAGCAGAAAATTTTCGAATCCTTTTCAGCCACTACTGAAAAGGCAGCGAAGGCAAAAGCCTAACAATCCATATTCTAAATTGAGAAAGGCCGATGTATTGCATCGGCCTTTTCACATTAAGTTTGAAGCGTGAAATACTCTTGGATCATAATCGGCATTATCCTGCTCGCATCCTGCGAGCAAAATCCGTCAAAAAAACTCGTTACGTCAGACGTTCCAGCGGAAGAAACAAACGTTTTTGACAGTCTAAATTCTGAGATCAAATCGGATCCAGGAAACTCTCAGCTTTACTATCAAAGAGCTGTCAATCATTACGCACATCGAGATTTAGCATCTAGCCTTAGTGATGTTGGTCGGGCACTAAAATTAGATAGCAGCAATGTGGAATACTACATGTTATTGTCTAATCTTAAGATGCTCTCTAAACAGAGTCGAGAAGCAAGAAACGCACTCATTAGGGCCAACGAACTTGAACCAAAAAACATCGATGTACTGCTTAAACTCGGAGAATTGTATATGCTAGTAGAAGACTTCAAGAATTCCTTTGGTTATCTAAATCAAGTGCTTGAAGTAGACATCCACAATGCTACAGCCTATAGATTAAAGGGATTTAATTACAAGTATGCGGGCGATACCGTAAAGGCTGTATCTAGTTTTCAAACGGCTATTGAACAAGATCCGAATGATTACGATTCATATCTACAACTTGGCCTGTTGTATTCAATCTATCTGGATCCGTTGGCGATTGACTACTACAACAATGCCCTGAAGGTGAATCCGAACAGTTTAGAGGCGCTTTACGCTAAGGGATTGCATTTGCAACGCGAATTTAAATCGAGGGAAGCACTGGAGGTTTATGCGCGTATTGCAGAGTTGAATGCCGACTACTTCAATGCATATTACAATTCAGGCTACATATATCTTGAGCAACTTCAGGTGTATGACAGCGCTGCGCTTTTCTTCAGCCAAGCTATAGATCACGGTCCAGAAAGATACTTTCAGGCTATGTATAATCGAGGGCTGGCTTATGAACGACTCCAAGACTTCAAAAATGCGAAGCTTGATTACACGGAAGTATTGGGTATAAATCCACAATACGATTTAGCCGCCTTGGGCTTGAGTAGACTCGAAGAAATGGAGTAACCTCTATTCAGAGTCCTTTCCTACATAGAATTCAATCGTCTTTTCGCTTTGATTTCCGAGCTTATCGGAAGCCATAACCTTTACGGAATACTTCTTATTCTTTCGGAATCGACTCATCTCGGATGCATCTAGTGTTTGCGGTGAAGAGTAAAGAGCCATCGCCGCATCATCCATTGAGTAATATATCTTTTCTGTTCCTACCTTCTTATCTGTGGCTGCTACATACATACGCGTGTAGTTGGGATATAGAGGTAGGCCCTTCTTCGTACCGATAGATTCAATGCTAAACTTGATGAAAATTTCAGGTGGCGAATTGTCAATGTAACAGCTGCTTGACTTTTCAGATTCTTTGTTATTCACATTGTCTGTAGATCTGAACTGCATTGAGTGATAACCTTCTGAAGGAAGCGTGAATTGAGAATACGCTTTGAATGCACCTCCATCGATGTTGTATTCAACAGACTTAACCCCAGAGGCATCGTCACGTGTTTTTAAAGAAATATTACTCCTACTTGTGATAAAGAGTGTGTCTCTATCCATGAACTGTGGATTCGCGTATATAATGCCAGTCTCTGGAGCTTCATTATCCATGAACACATTGATCCATTTGTTTGAACTGAGGTTCTCCACTAAATCATTTGCGTCATACTTTACATTATGGACGCCTCTAACGTTGGTCATTTTAAACTCAGAACCATAAACGTTTCGTTCGCCGCCATCAATTCGATAGTAGATATTCTTCACACCAGCTTTGTTATCTGTAGCTGCCAAGGCTATTGTGGTTCTAGGTGAGATATAGTGGTAGCGACCTTTGTGTTGATCACCCTTTACTTCGTGCGTTGGAACCGGCGGGATTTTATCAAGATAGAATTTGAATGTTTTGGCGCTAACACCACCTTCTCCGCCTTCCATGTTCTTCACATTATCTACTGCGTAGTAGGTAAACACATGCTCTCCATCGCTAAGACCAGCGGTGCTTACTTGACCATAATATCCTTTAGAAGATCCGCCATCGAACTTGTAGTACGTAGTTCGAACACCACTTAAATTATCCGTACTCGTCAGTTTCAACTTCGCTGATGGAGCCAATATTGTTCCGTCCTTGTTGATTCCAACAACTTCATAGTTTGTTTTTGGCGCGGTAAGGTCAACGGTGAAGTTTGAGCTCTTCGTATTTTCGGAATTCCCAACAAAATCCGCTGAGTAGTAATAAAGTGTTTGAGCACCTTCCTTGTTTACGCTCACGTTTGTGCTATAATCAGAATAGCCTCCACCAAGTGCATATTGGGTAACCTTCACACCAGACACGGCATCTCTCGCGGTGAGGCCGAATGAAAGGTTCTTTCCAAAGTAAGTCGTTCCACCGGAGCGGTACTTAGGAGCGTTCTCAAATTTCAGCGATGTCACCGGCGCTAAACCATCCGCGTTCACTTCGTATAACACTTCTTGTTGAGGCTGCGCTGTTTTGCCAGTTTTAGGATCGACCGCCCACTTGCTTCGTATGTAGTTGGGTCCTTCAGTATCTAGATACATTGGCTCAGAGTACTCTGGCTTCTTTCCTTTTAAGTCATAGTTCGTGCCGTTCGGCTCAGTCGAAAACTTGAGATACATAGGCATCTGCTTCTGCACAAAAATATCTCCCTCTGAATCAAGATATACTTGCTTTTCGTAAGATGGCTTTGAAGGCTCTGATTGGCCGCTCACATTGAGGGCAAAAAAAGCGGTAACTGCAGTTAGTAAAAGGCTTAGTTTTTTCATGACAACACTGGTTAATAAGGAACTACAATGATATAAATAAAAAAGGGGAGCGTTTCGGCTCCCCTTCAGTAGATAATTGTTCTGTTAAGACTATTTTATTTTCTCGCAAATGGCAGTGAACGCCTCTGGATTATTCATTGCCAAATCAGCCAACACTTTTCTGTTCAATTCGATTCCAGATTTTGACATTTTACCCATGAATACGCTGTAGGACATCCCCTGAAGACGTGCAGCAGCGTTGATACGCTGAATCCACAATGCTCGGAAGTTTCGCTTTTTTAATTTACGACCTACGTAGCTATACTGTAGTCCTTTTTCAACCGCATTCTTTGATACGGTCCATACATTCTTACGACGGCCAAAGTATCCTTTGGCTCGTTTCATTATTTTCTTGCGTCTCTTTCGTGACGCTACACTATTGACTGATCTTGGCATTTCATTTTTGCTTTTTGATCGAAAGCGCCATTTTAATTATTGGTCTTAAAGCTCACGATCGGGTTAAACACGTTCCTACTAGGTGTAGGATAAACCATTTGTTTTTACTTAAGTCGGAGAAGCGCTTTTATGTTTGGAACATCTGCTGGATGTACAATAGCAGTTTTTCCAAGTCGCTTTTTCTGGACAGTCTCCTTCTTTGTAAGGATGTGTCTTTTGAAAGCGCGCTTTCGCTTAATTTTTCCAGATGCTGTCAGCCTGAATCGCTTCTTAGCGCTGGAATTCGTTTTCATTTTAGGCATTACTTCCTATATTTTGAACAATTAATCTACTTCTTCTTCTTTGGGGCCAGCATCATTATCATCCGCTTCCCCTCTAATTTCGGCATCTGCTCCACTATCCCAATTTCTTCAACTTCGGTAGCAAGCTTTAGAAGCAAAATCTCACCCTTATCCTTAAATAAGATTGAGCGGCCTCTAAAAAACACAAACGCCTTTATTTTGAACCCATCTTCCAAGAACTTCAGAGCATGCTTCTTTTTAAAAGCATAATCATGATCATCGGTGTTTGGACCAAATCGTATCTCCTTAACAACAACCTTTTGAGCCTTATTCTTGATCTCCTTCTGCTTCTTCTTTTGATCGTATAAGAACTTCTTATAGTCTAAGATTTTGGCAATCGGCGGATCTGCCTTTTCAGAAATAACAACCAAGTCAAGCCCAGCCTCTTTGGCCATGCTTAACGCGGCAACGGTGGTAAAAACTTTTGGTTCTTCACCCTCACCTACAACTCTTACTTGCGGAACTCGAATTCGATCATTGATCTTATGCTCGGGCTCTCGCTGAATCGGCTTTCTGTACGGTCTTCTAATTACTCTAAGATTTTATTAAACAGCTAATATTTTATTTACCTCTTGCTGAATAAATTCAGCAAACTCTTCAGTCTTCATCTTTCCTTGGTCTCCTTCACCTTGTTTTCGAATAGAAACAACGCCTTCATCAAGCTCGTTTCCTCCAATAATCAACATGTATGGAACTTTTGACATTTCCGCATCCCGGATTTTCCTGCCAATTTTCTCTCCCCTCTCGTCTAAAGAGGCGCGAATATCGTAATTTTCAAGGGATTGCAAAATGTTTTTGCACCCTTCATTGAACTTGTCAGAGATCGGCAAAATGCGCACTTGCTCTGGAGCTAACCAAAGCGGAAACTTACCTGCGTAGTGTTCAATCAAGAATCCGATAAATCGCTCGTGCGTACCAAGAGGAGCGCGGTGAATCACAATCGGATGCTCGCTCTCATTGTTGGCATTCGTGTAAGTCAAGTCGAAACTCAAAGGCTGCGCAAAATCGACCTGATTGGTAGCCAATGTAAATTCTCTTCCAATCACACTGTAAATCTGAACGTCAATCTTCGGCCCGTAAAAAGCTGCTTCATCTGGCACTTCCTTGTATGGAATTCCAGATTCTATGAGCACGTCACGCACCATGTCCTCTGTTTCCTTCCAGAGCTTTGCATTATCAACGTACTTCTTCCCGAGTTTCTCAGGAGAGTGGGTTGAAAATCGCATGATGTACTTATCAATTCCAAAGATCTTGAAGTACTTTAAGTACATATCGTTTACCGCTCGAAACTCGTCCGCAAACTGTTGTTTGGTGCAATAGATATGTGCATCGTTCATCTGAAGGGCGCGCACACGCATCAACCCGAACAACTCACCCGACTTCTCATATCGGTAGCAGGTTCCATATTCCGCAAACCGCACTGGCAGGTCCTTGTAGCTCTTTGGAAGCGCATCAAAAATTTTGTGGTGATGCGGACAATTCATCGACTTCAAGTAATACGTTGACCCGTCCAGTTCCATTGGAGGAAACATACTGTCTTTGTAATATGGAAGGTGCCCACTGGTTAAGTATAAATTCTCCTTTGCAATGTGCGGAGTTTTCACACGCTGATAGCCCGCCTTTTTCTCGGTCTTTTTTGCCAAATCCTCCAACTGCTCAATCATGAATGCACCTTTTGGAAGCCATAGTGGCAATCCTGGTCCGACGTCGTCATCAAAGGTGAATAGCTCGAGTTCCTTTCCAATTTTCCGATGGTCGCGCTTTTTCGCTTCTTCCAACATTTCCAAGTAGGTCTCTAGCTCCCCTTGTTTTGGGAAGGTAATACCATAGATCCGTGTCAGCATTGCATTCTTTTCGTCGCCGCGCCAGTATGCGCCAGCTATGCTGAGCAACTTAACCGCTTTGACAAACCCTGTATGTGGAATGTGCGGACCACGACATAAGTCGGTGAATCCTCCTTGCGTATAAAATGTGATCTGCCCATCCTCAAGGTCATTGATCAATTCTAACTTATACTGATCTTGCTTTTCTTCGTAATAGGCAAGCGCATCCTTTTTTGATACTTCTTTTCGAGCAAATTGATTCTTCTGGCGAGCCAATTCGATCATTTTCTTCTCAATTTTTGGGAGGTCGGCTTCCGTAACCTCATGCTCCATAAGATCGATATCGTAGTAGAAACCATTGTCAATGGGAGGGCCAATGGCGAGTTTAATTCCAGGATAAAGCGCCTCCATTGCCTCAGCCATGAGGTGCGCCGAGCTATGCCACATTGTTGACTTTCCTTCCTCATCCTTCCACGTTAGGAGACTTAGATCCGAGTCTCTGACAATAGGACGTGAAGCATCCCAAACTTCACCATTCACCTTTGACGCAAGTACGTTTCGAGCCAAACCTTCACTGATACTCATAGCGATATCCATGGATGAAACACCCGATTCGTATTCTCGCTTGGACCCGTCTGGCAGGGTTATATTAACTAATGACATGAATAAATAAATTGGATGCAAAAGTAAGATGTTCCGTGCGCAACTTTATGCTTTATTCCACACAAAAAATATCCAGCACAATACCATTCGCAAACTCAAAATGTCGATTCGCAAAGTTTTCTCGATTCTTTTCTTTTTCTTGTCTACTATTCGTCGGCTCTAATCTATGACCAACATTAAAAACCTCTTCATTGTATATCCGCATCAGTCATAGATTGAACCGGCGGCAATTTATAAACCAATAATATCAATCATAAGTCATGGCCTTCAGTTTCAGCGCTTTTTTTACCGCAGCACCTTTCTCAAAAAGGCTACGGAAAAATAGCCCATTAAGAAGACACCGATATAGCCTTCGATGCTGGCAAAAACGCGCATAATACCTACAGGATAAAACTCACCATAGCCAATGGTGAGGAAAGTAATAGCGCTGTAATAAAATGACTTTGCAATGGGGTTCATGTTTGCTAAGACCTCACCTCCAGCCGTATCTATGTATGTATCGGCCATTAACGGCAACACCAGATAAAGCAAACTAAACAGCGTATAAACGACGGTGACAGAGAATAAAACGCGCACGGGCTCGGTGGCATAAAGTCCAATTTTATCAAACAACAACCATTTGGAGAAGGTTGTAGGATAAGCCCAAATCGCATTATTCGGATCGCGTTCCAAGGCGTGCTTCAAATCCGCCTTTAACTCCAGTCGTTTATACCACACATAGGCCTTGTCTTCATCTGCATACCGCCCTGTGGCATTGTAGCTTTCCTTCAAAACCAAGAACTGTTCAGACTTCTGCCTTATGGTTGAATCGGCTTGCGACATTATCAGGCTCAAGACCTTATTTTCACGCCAGTCGATGTATAGGTTCCCGAGATTTCGCATCCCGCTAAAGTTCATCTCCTCCATTAATACAGGAGACTTTTCCGTGGGCATCATGTCAATGATATCACGCACAATGGTGTAGGAAAGATCAATCTTCCGCACCTTATTCACGCGCAGGTCCACGTAGTTATTGAACTGACACAACTGAAACGAAAGCTTGCTGGCTACCGCGCCAAAGAAGCTCAATTTTCCGGATCCAAACTCTGCATTATCAAAGATGAAATCAGATTCGCTTATTACTTGATCGAAGAGGACGTTCCCGTCTCCAAAAACGCTTGATCTGAAAATAATTTTTCCGCTTTTAAAATCCGCTTCTGAAAAGTCGATGTCTCCATTGCCAAAATGCACGCGCTTAAAATCAACCTTACCATGACCGAAATCTACCCGCTTAAATGAAACTGCGCCGCCTCCAAAAACTGCCTTATCAAAGGTTAGGTTGCCATCGCCAAATGTGGAGTAATGAAAATCGACCACGCCTTCCCCAAAGTTGGCTCCCCTGAAACTTACCTTGGACTTGCCAAACTTTGCACTGATGAATTGAACATCGCCTGTGTCAAAGTGAATTCCATCAAAGTTGGTGGATTGAGTCATAAACTCCGCGTACTGGAAATTGGCATCGCCAGATCCCATTCTACAGTTTTGAAAATCTGCTTTCCCAACCTCGAATTTGGCGTGATAAAAGGTCATGGGGCCATCCCCAAAAACGCAATTTGAAAACTGAGCGTGATCTCCAGTGAACTTCGCCAACCTGAAATTGGTGCCGTTTTCTGTTTCAAAATACGCCCCATCTGCGCTAAAGTCTTTCAGTTCGACGTGATCATCTAGGCTCAAGCCAGCATATTCTCGATACGCATCCAAAGAGAAATCAACAACGAACCTTCCATCCAGGTTTATCGACTCC
>Ga0209601_1002641_pt1 | contig 10824 bp, 10 predicted proteins | sample COGITO_mtgs_1104_4_FD_184796 | JGI IMG/M metagenome (GOLD analysis project Ga0209601, IMG submission 184796) | Pelagic marine microbial communities from North Sea - COGITO_mtgs_110426 (SPAdes) (version 2) | ecosystem: Environmental > Aquatic > Marine > Epipelagic ...
TATCTACTCCACTTGCTTTATGAGCATAAAAAAACCCCCTTTGTTAAAAGGGGGTTTCTGAGATTAAAGATAAAGAGCTTATTTCCCTTCCATCTTTTGTTTCAAATCAGCAAGAGCGTCTAAGTCTCCAAGTGTTGTCTTTTCAGAGTTACTTGCAGCAATTTTCTTAGTTGCTTTACGAATGTTGTTACGTTCTTCTTCTTTGAAGAGAGCTGTATGCGATGCTACAACTCTTTTGAATTCTTTGTTAAATTCAATGATTTTGAATTCAATCTCTTCACCCAATCCAACTTTACTTCCATCTTCTTTTTCAAGGTGACGTGAAGGTACAAAAGCAACAACATGATCGTTGAAGTTAATGGTAGCTCCTTTGTCTACGATTTCAGCTAATTCAGCTTTGTGAGTTGTATCTAGAGCAAATTCAGTCTCATACTTATCCCAGGGATTGTCAATTGTTTGTTTGTGACCTAGACTTAATTTACGTCCTTCAACATCCAATTCAAGTACTAGAACTTCGATTGTATCACCTACAGTTAAAATTTCTGATGGGTGCTTAACTTTCTTAGTCCAAGATAAATCAGAGATATATACTAGACCGTCGATACCTTCTTCTAACTCGATGAATACACCAAAGTTTGTAAAGTTTCTTACGATTCCTGAATGCTTAGATTGTACTGGGTATTTAGTAGTAATATCAGTCCAAGGATCTTGTGTCAATTGCTTGATACCTAGAGACATTTTACGCGTCTCACGATCTAAGGTTAAGATAACTGCTTCTACTTCGTCTCCAACTTTCACGAAATCTTGAGCCGAACGCAAGTGCGTAGACCAAGACATTTCAGAAACGTGGATTAGACCTTCAACACCATCTTCTATTTCGATAAATGCACCGTAATCTGCAATTACAACTACTTTTCCTTTTACTTTTTTTCCTTCTTTAATAGCATCTCCTAATTGATCCCATGGGTGAGCCTTCAATTGTTTTAATCCAAGTTGGATTCTAGATTTGTTATCATCAAAGTCTAAGATTACAACGTTAAGTTTTTGGTCTAATTCCAAAATCTCATTCGGGTGGTTGATACGACTCCAAGAAAGGTCTGTAATGTGAATTAATCCATCTACACCACCAAGGTCGATAAATACTCCGTATGAAGTAATGTTTTTAACGGTTCCTTCAAGAACTTGGCCTTTTTCAAGTTGTCCTATAATTTCTTTTTTCTGTTCTTCGATATCTGCTTCGATCAACGCTTTGTGAGATACTACAACGTTTTTGAATTCTTGGTTAATTTTAACCACTTTAAATTCCATTGTTTTATTCACGTACTGATCGTAGTCTCGAATTGGTTTAACATCAATTTGAGATCCTGGTAAAAATGCTTCAATTCCGAAAACATCTACAATCATCCCTCCTTTAGTTCTACATTTAACAAAACCATTAACGATTTCACCTGTATCGTGTGCATTGTTTACACGATCCCATGCTTTAATTACACGAGCTTTACGGTGAGAAAGAATCAATTGACCTGTTCTATCTTCACGTGCATCAACGATAACCTCAACTTTATCTCCAACCTTAAGGTCTGGATTGTATCGGAATTCGTTTAATGAAATAACTCCTTCTGACTTTGCATTGATATCAATGATCGCTTCACGTTCTGTCATAAAGGCTACAGTTCCTTCGATCAAATCTTCGTCTGCTGTGTCAACGAAGTTTTCTTTTACTAGCGTTTCAAACTCCAAAAGTTGGTCATCTTCGATTACGTCGATACCTTCTTCGTAGTTGTGCCAGTTAAAATTTGTTAGAAAATCTTCTGCGTTGTTTGCAGTTGGTTGTGCTTGGGCTTCTTGTGGAGCAACTTGCTCATTAGCCTCTTGTGGTGTGGTGTTCTCTTCAGACATTGCTGATGAATATTTGTATTCCGCTGTTTTATAGAGCTTTAAACGAAAAACAACAGAAGTTGTTCTTGATTTGATTTAGCTACCCTCGCTCTATTTAATCATAAGAGTGCGCAAATGTAATAATAATCTGTTGATAGACAAAGTTCCAACTGATATTTTACATCTGCTATTGGGTTGTTTTGACTAACCATACTAACGGTTAAACATAAATTACATTTCCAGAAAAATAAACAACTTTTATGGAACTTCATAAATCAATCGAATCGTTTACTTGTTAAATTATTATATTTGGTAGAATTTAATTTTCGATATGCAATCAGAAAAAAGGGAACATTGGGAAAAAGTATACACCACTAAAACTCCTGATCAAGTCAGTTGGACACAAGAAAATCCAAAGACTTCTCTCGATTATATAAAAGCGTGTAAACTTCCAAAAGATGCTGAGATAATCGACATCGGCGGAGGTGACAGTCTTCTGGTGGATTTTTTACTTCAAGAAAACTACAGTAACATAAGCGTATTGGACATTTCACAACACGCAATTGATAGAGCCAAAAAACGTTTAGGCTCTTTAGCGGATTCAGTAACATGGATTGTTTCTGATATTATTGACTTTAAACCAAACAAAAAATATGCTGTTTGGCATGATCGAGCTGCTTTTCACTTCTTGACTGATGAAGTCGAAATCGATACATACAAAGACTTAGTGCGTCAATCTGCAATGTCCAATTTAATTATCGGAACTTTTTCTAAGGAAGGTCCCCTTAAATGCAGTGGTTTAAATATTTCGCAATACAACTCGCAAGACCTCAGCAATTGCTTTGGAACTACATTTGAATTAGTTCACGCTAAAACCGAAGATCATACAACTCCTTTCGATACCCATCAGAATTTTCAATTTGTTCATTTAAAGAAAAAACAAACATGACTTTAATTGCTATCTCAATATTCAGTTTAATTCTTATTGGAATTGGATACCTCATTACAGAGAAAAACGCTCCATACCTACTCGCAGGCTATAACACCATGAGCAAAGAGGAACAAGATCAAGTGGACCTAAAACCTCTTCTTGCATTTTTCAAAAAGTTTCATATTAATCTTGGAGTTTCTCAGGCCATCATAGGGTTTGCACTCTATTTTTTAGACTACGGAAACCTGTTAGGCGTATTCATTGGAACTTATTCCATACTAGGATACATTTATTTTATAATAAAAAGTGCTCCCTTTCAACCAAAAAAACAAAGTAAATCAACCCTATATTTGGGTGTTGGAGTGCTAAGCTTATGCTTTTTAGGTATAGTAGGTATGTTATATTATTCTTCTGTTGAGAATATATTAACTATAGAAAAAGATCAGCTTGTTATTAGCGGGATGTACGGAGAAGACATTTCGTTCGATGGTATAGAAGCAATTCAACTTACCGAAGAACTCCCTAAAATTATTAAAAGAAACAACGGGTTTTCTTCTGGCACTAAAAAGAAGGGGTACTTTAAACTTGAGAACAAAAAATCTGTTAAACTGATTATAGACACTCAAGTTACCAAATATATTTTCATTGATAAAAAGAAAGGTAAAGACGTATATTATAATGATTCTAACAAGGATGTTACCCAAGTATTTGACGAACTAAAACGTTCTTTAGATCCTGACTTGTTCGAAAAATAGATTATTTGTTGATGTAAGAAACCATCTGCTCAAATACTTCTTCTACACCAAAGGAAGTAGTATCTATTTCTAGAGCGTCCCCAGCCTTTCTGAGTGGCGAAATATCGCGGGTACTGTCTTGATGATCACGATCCACTACATTCTTAAGAATCTCTTCAAAAAGAACCTTTTCACCTTTGGCTTGAAGTTCATCAAAACGCCGTTGAGCTCTAATTTTAGAATCTGCCACCAAAAAGAATTTAAAATCTGCATAAGGGAATACAACAGTCCCAATATCGCGACCATCCATAACAACACTCCCTAACTTGGACAAAGACCTTTGCTGCGCTACCAAATGTTCTCTAACAAATCCCAATTGTGCTATTTGACTTACCCAAGTCGAAATTTCTAGGGTTCGTATTTCATCTCCAAAAGACTTACCGTTAAACAGCATTTCCTTTGATTGCGTATCCGTACTCCAGGTAAATTTAGTTTCAGCAAGTGCTTTTTCGAACTCCTTTTCAAGAATAACATCATCCTCAATTAAATTACTATTTAAAGCAAAATAACTAACCACACGATACATAAAGCCCGTATCGATATAGGTGAAATTAAGTGCATTCGCTAAGCGCTTTGACAAGGTGCTTTTTCCGGTAGAAGCAAAACCATCGACAGCGATAACAGTAGTTTCCATAGTTCAAAGATAATAAAGAGAAAGTTCTTATGCCTCTTCGAGCACTACAGACTTTTGGAAATTTATAACTGCATTCGCTCTTTTGTATTTAAAATTAAAGGTGTCTGAACCCCGATAAATAGACGAAACACTTAACGTGTGGACTGGAAGGTCTTCCGGAACCTGATCTCCATATAGTGCTACTAAAGCAGCGCGTTCAAACGGAAATTCAGAAAGCTGAAAGTCCATAACTTCATCTTGTGAACGAGAAATCACTCCAGACCAATCCTCAAGGCTTTTTTGACGTGTTTTCTGCCATGTTCTCGGATAAAGTGTCGAAGAAGACCAAAGGTGTAGTTCTGAGGTAGAAAGGGGCTTGTGGTGAAGCATATTTTCATCCCAACGAAGTTCTAGTAACGTTCCTTTATCATAAATAATGAAAGTGAAAGGTTCCATCCCTTCAAATTGAAATTTTTCAATAAAATCTTTATGGGAATTATACTCAAAAAAATGAAGTGCCATTTTCCCTCGACTCAGTCTATAAACTCCTTGTGGGATATGCGGTTCAAAAGCTCCGTTTAAAATACATACAAACTGATTGGTATTCGAAAAAACAAACCAGCTTCCCTTTGCTTGAGAATCCTGAGGGAAAAACAACTTTTTATCTTTTACATCCACTTCGTGCAAAGAAGTCGCCGCACGCTTAGGGTTTTCATCTCTGTTAGAAGTGAAAATAAACTTATTTTCTTGGAGCGGAATGAAACTGACCGTACACATAGGAACTTAAAGCTTTTTAGCGTTTTTAACATTCTGAGTTGTCAGAGCCAAAGCAAGAACTTCTTCCATTTCCTTAACAAAATGAAAGGTTAAACCCTTGAGATAAGAGGCTTTAATCTCCTCGATATCCTTTCTGTTGCTTTCACACAAAATAATTTCTTTAATCTTAGAACGCTTGGCTGCCAAAATCTTCTCTTTAATTCCACCAACAGGAAGTACCTTACCACGAAGTGTGATTTCTCCTGTCATGGAAAGATTTTTCTTGACACGTTTTTGAGTCAACAAAGATACCAGTGAAGTTAATATGGTAATTCCAGCACTAGGACCATCTTTGGGGGTAGCCCCCTCTGGAACATGGATGTGAATGTTGTATTTATCAAATTTAAAGTCATCTAAACCAAGTCTTTTTGCGTTTGCCTTGATGTACTCCATAGCTATGGTAAAAGACTCTTTCATTATTTTACCAAGGTTACCCGTAATATTGAGGGTTCCTTTTCCTGGGGAAAGCGCCGATTCGATGAACAGGATGTCCCCTCCTACTGATGTCCATGCTAAGCCAATAACAACTCCAGCTATTTCATTATTTTCATATAGATCACGGCTTATTTTTTCAGGACCTAAAATTTCGGTCAAATCTTTTAAGGCAGGCTTAATGGCATAAGCCTCTTCCATGGCAATGGATTTAGCGGCATAGCGGGTAACTCTTGCAATTTGCTTATCTAAGCCTCGAACTCCCGATTCACGGGTATAACTTTCTACAATTCGTTCCAAAACAGGATTTCCTAATTGGATTGCTTTTTTATCTAAACCGTGTTCTTTTAATTGTTTTGGCAATAAATGCTGTTTCCCTATCACTACCTTTTCTTCAATAGTATAACCACTTACGTTAATGATTTCCATACGATCTCGCAATGCTGGGTGAATTCCACCTAAATTGTTTGCAGTAGCGATGAACATAACTTTAGAAAGGTCGTAGCCCATTTCTAAGAAGTTGTCGTAAAACTCATTATTTTGCTCTGGATCCAATACCTCTAAAAGTGCAGAAGAAGGATCTCCTTGAGAACCACTACTCAATTTATCTATTTCATCTAAAACAAAAACAGGATTTGAAGTTCCTGCCTTTTTTAAACTCTGTATAATTCTACCGGGTAACGCACCAATATAGGTTTTACGATGCCCACGAATTTCAGCTTCATCTCGCATTCCACCAAGCGAAATACGCACATAAGACCTTCCTAATGCTTCGGCAATCGATTTTCCGAGAGAAGTTTTTCCGACTCCCGGAGGGCCATATAAACATAGTATGGGTGACTTCATGTCGTTTCTTAGCTTCAAAACTGCCAGATATTCAATGATGCGTTTTTTAACTTCTTCGAGACCAAAATGATCACTATTCAATACTTTCTCAGCACGCTTTAAATCAAATTTATCTTTTGAGAAATGCTCCCAAGGAAGGTCAAGAAAAAGATCCAAATAGTTACGCTGAACAGAATATTCAGCTACCTGTGGGTTCATGCGTTGCATTTTCATTAATTCTTTTTCGAAATGAGCACCAACCTCTTTGGTCCATACCTTTTTCTTTGCGCGAACTTTCATTTCCTCGATTTCTTCTTCGTAAGAAATTCCACCCAACTCTTCTTGAATGGTTTTCATTTGCTGTTGTAAATAGTATTCTCGTTGTTGTTGGTCTAAATCGTGACGCACACGAGACTGGATATCGTTCTTGAGTTCTAATTTCTGATACTCAACGTTCATATACTTTAGGCATAACAGCGCCCGCTCTTTGATGTTTTTAAAAGAAAGTATGTTTTGCTTCTCATTTACCGATAGGTTCATGTTCGAGGATACGAAATTGATTAAAAACGAATAGCTGTGGATATTCTTTATGGCAAAGGAAGCCTCTGACGGAAGGTTAGGGTTCTCTTGAATAATCTGAAGAGATAATTCTTTGATTGATTCCGCTACTGCCTTGAATTCTGTATCGTTCTTCTCCGCTTGCTCGTCAATTACTTTTCGTGTAGTAGCCTTTAGGTAGGGCTCTTCAGAAGTAATTTGATCTATTTCGAAGCGTTTTTTTCCTTGAATAATAATGGTTGTATTACCATCGGGCATTTTAAGAACCCGTAAGATTTGAGCAACCGTTCCTAGGTTATAAATATCTTTTGAGCCAGGGTTTTCGACTGCCTGATCTTTTTGAGCGACTACGCCTATTACTTTGGACCCCTTGTTGGCGTCTTTAATCAGTTGTATTGATTTATCTCTTCCTACGGTAATAGGAATAACAACGCCAGGAAAAAGCACGGTATTTCGTAAAGGAAGTAAAGAAACTTCAACAGGAAGGTCTTCTTTCTCAAGCGCCTCTTCGTCTTCTGAGGTTAAAAGGGGAATTAATTCGGCTTCAGATTCAATGTCTTGAAGTGACAGGTTGTCTAAATTTGAAAATATTGGTTTGGCCATAATATATTTTTACGTCATTGTGTCATTTGAACAGCATTACATAGTCCGTTGAAACCTGAAATGGGGTACTTTATTTTATCAGTCTCTACCAGTTCAAGAGTTGTGCCATTCATTTTAAAAGAATATTTTAGAATAGTGTAACATTTTTAAAAAAACCATCTTATATACAGAAATGCTTAGCTGCTGAGGATGTAGAAGCCGTATTATCGGTCTCTGGTCGCATCGAATTATACGGAAGTAGCTCTAACTTCGAAGCAGTTCTTTCAGGTTCAAGCTCTGTTAAAGCAAATGAGTTGAAAACAGAAGAGGGTAAATTTACTGTAAGTGGATCCGGTCGTATAGAAACCAATGTGATGGAAAAAATCATTGCTAAAGTTTCTAGATCTGGAAGCATTCGCTACCTAGGAAGTCCCAACTTATTATTGAAAACCAAAGTAAGCGGATCAGGCTCAATCAGAGAAATAAAATACAACTAAGCCTCATTCTCTTTAGGCACTCTAAGAAGCATCAGCGCACCAATAACAAAGAATACACAAAAAAACAAAATGGATGTACGCATACTTCCGGTTATTTGATCTAAAACTCCAAAAAGAACCATCCCGATAACTATAGCTATCTTTTCGGTAACTCCATAGAAACTAAAGTATGACGCGGTATCTTCGGTTTCTGGAAGGAATTTTGAATAGGTAGATCGAGACAACGCCTGTAATCCGCCCATTACCAGTCCTACAAAACCGGCTATAAAATAAAACTCTTGTGGTGTATGAATAAAAAAAGCACAAATGCAAATTGAAGCCCATATTAAATTAATAACAAAAAGCGTTTTTAAATTCCCAAAACGCTCTGAACAACCTGCAGTGATTATCGCTCCAGCAATAGCAACAATTTGAATCAATAAGATACTTATGATTAATCCTTGTGTTTTATCGGCGTTCGACCCCCAATCAATCTCCTCTTCTCCGAAATATGCAGCAACCAGCATCACGGTCTGAAGTGAAGTACTGTATACAAAGAAAGCAATCAAATAGCGCTTTAAACGAAGATTTTCTGCCATTTCGTTCCAAACATTATGTAATTCTTTAAAACCATTCCAGATAATATTTTTAGTCACCTTTTGATCAGAAGTTCCAACTGGTAAATAATAAAACGAATACAGACTGAATATAGCCCACCAAACTCCAACTGAAATGAAAGAATATTTCATTGCGGTCATTGCAGCTTCAGTTTCATTACCCTCAATTCCATAAGCGTCGGGCATCATAACCATAGATAAATTGAATAAGAGCAACAAGACACTTCCTATATAACCCATGGAGTAACCCTTGGCTGAAGCACGGTCTTGTTGATCCTCGTAAGCAATATCAGGTAAGTATGAGTTATAAAAAACTAAACTTGACCATAGACCAATCATAGCTAAAAAATAGAATAAGAAACCTAAATAAATTGTTTCTAAATTAAACCAATACAATCCAACACATGAAATTGATCCCATTAGAACAAAAAACTTCATGAATTTTTTCTTATTTCCTGCATAATCTGCAATTCCAGATAAAATTGGGGAAATTAAGGCAACTACAATAAATGCAAGTGCTGTAACAAAACTTATCATTGCTGTGTTTTTGACTGAATAGCCAAAAAAGTCTATCTGGTTATTTTCGGAAAAAACCATTCCATAATAGATCGGAAAAATGGCAGAGGAAATTACTAGAGGATAGACAGAATTTGCCCAGTCATAAAATGCCCAAGCATTTATCAATTTCTTACTTCCTTTAACTAAAGCAACTTTTGGCTTAATCATAAAATAGTTTTAAAGTTATGAATATAGAACATTAACAACAGTTGCACTAAAAATTGTTTTTTTTTTTTAAATTGTGAATAAATAATTCTATTTCAAAACAGTTTTTTCCTGTTATTTTGCAGAAAATCTTACATAAGAATTACTTATAGTAATCTATAATTAATTATTAATCAATATTTTAAAATACAAAAGTTAAATTTTTAATTTACTAAATATAGCGTGTATTCTTTTATCTGGTTAAAGTATTACTTTAAATTTATTTTTGGCCCCTTATTTAAATTACACCTAGTGTGTATCGAAACAATTTGAATATAAAACCAAACTCTTTGAAAGATTTGTACATTTGTTAAAGAACCCTGAATATGAAAAAAATATTACTCACCCTACTCCTTTTTCCTTTAATGGCAAGTTGTCAAAACAACAAAAAAGAAGCCATTAAAAGCAAAATATACGCTGTTGAAAAAACAGATGCCGAATGGAAAAATGAGCTACCAAGAATGGCTTATCAAGTTTTGCGACATGAGGCAACAGAACCTCCTTTTAGTGGAATTTATGATAAGTTTTATGAAGAAGGGGTTTATATCTGTGCTGCTTGCAACACCGAACTCTATTTTTCTAAAGATAAGTACGATTCTAATTCAGGATGGCCTTCTTTTGATCGTGGAGCAACCGAAAACATTGAATTTGATGTCGATTATAAGCTAGGTTACGCACGAACTGAGTTGAAATGTAATACCTGTGGCGGACATTTGGGTCATATGTTTAACGACGGACCTCGCAAAACAACAGGAAAAAGACACTGCATCAACTCAGCTGCCTTAACTTTTACTCCTACAGCCGATGAATAACAACTATCCCATCCAAAAATCAGAAGAAGAATGGCGTAAGCTACTTTCGAATGAAGAATATCGTGTTTTAAGAGAGCAAGGCACAGAATATCCGAATACTGGGGAATATAACTCCCATTACGAAAACGGAACCTACTTTTGCAAAGGCTGTAACCAACCTTTATACAAAAGCGCCTCTAAATTCGACAGTGGGTGTGGATGGCCAAGCTATGACCAAAGCATAGAAGGATCTATAGAATATAGAAAAGATTCTAGCTTAGGCATGGTTCGTGTCGAAATTGTTTGCTCGAACTGTGGCGGACACCAAGGGCATGTTTTTGACGACGGGCCAACGATTTCTGGAAAACGCTACTGTGTTAATTCTGCCAGCATTACCTTTGACCCAGAAAAGGAAGTCTAATGCATTTTTTCTTAACTTAGTTTTTTTGTATTTTTGCACCATCTAAAAAATTAATTTATGACAACTTACGATATACTTGTTTTAGGAAGTGGTCCTGGAGGTTACGTTACCGCTATCCGCGCTTCTCAATTAGGGCTTAAAACTGCTGTAATTGAAAAAGAAAGCCTTGGCGGAGTTTGTCTGAACTGGGGATGCATTCCAACTAAAGCTTTATTGAAGTCTGCTCAAGTTTTTGACTACCTCAAACACGCATCGGATTACGGTCTTAAAGTTACGGACTACGACAAAGATTTTGACGCCGTAGTAAACCGAAGTCGTGATGTTGCTG
>Ga0209601_1002642_pt1 | contig 10823 bp, 7 predicted proteins | sample COGITO_mtgs_1104_4_FD_184796 | JGI IMG/M metagenome (GOLD analysis project Ga0209601, IMG submission 184796) | Pelagic marine microbial communities from North Sea - COGITO_mtgs_110426 (SPAdes) (version 2) | ecosystem: Environmental > Aquatic > Marine > Epipelagic ...
GCCCTACTCACCGGCAGCGCCGACGTCGCGGGCGGCACGTTTATCTACGGGGTCGAGCAACAGGATTACGCCGGCGCATGGGACAGCATCGATGAGGATGTCGATCGCAAAAACCTATGGCTCAAGCAGAGCTGGGGCACCGCAGAGTCTGGCTTCGACATCACCTTCATGGGTTACGACAACACATGGAATTCGGCAGACCAAATCCCAGAACGCGCCGTCCGCTCCGGACTGATAAGCGACCTTGGCTCCGTAGATACGACCGTAGGCGGCGAATCTTCGCGCTACAGCCTATCGAGCAGCTGGCGCGGCAGCAATGCCCTTGGCGCAGTTCGTGCGAGCGCCTATGCGATCGACTACGACATGAATCTCTACTCCAACTTCAGCTATTTTATCGAACCCGACGGCGATCAATTTCAGCAACTCGATGACAGGAAACTATTGGGCGGTCAGGTCGAGCAGGACCTGGACTTTGAACTAGGCTCGGTGCGCTTAAGCAACACCTTTGGCGCGCAACTGCGCACCGACATTATCGACGGTGTCGGCCTGCGCAGCACGCGCGAGCGCGAGTTCTTGGGCGACATTCGCTTCGATAGTGTGGATCAATCGAGCGTCTCGACCTACTGGCAGTCAGAGGCGCAGTGGACGCAGAGCCTGCGCAGCACGACTAGCCTGCGCTACGATCGATTCGATTTCGATGTCACCTCCCTCGCCGCTGCAGACCCAACGACGCTCGCAGCTAATAGCGGCAGAAAAAACGACAGTGTGGTGACCGGTTCACTCGGCTTAATCTATACGGTCGACGACTCGCTGGAGCTGTACGCGAATATCGGGCAAGGTTTTCACAGCAACGATGCTCGCGGCGTGATTAGCCGGCTAGACCCTGTAAGCGGGGAAGCGATAGACGCAGCGGACCCACTGGTTAAAACCCTCGGATCTGAGATTGGCGCAAGACTTTTTTTAACTGAACGCCTGAACGCGTCAGTAGTTTTATGGCAGCTCGATATTGATTCGGAGCTTCTGTTCGTCGGCGATGCCGGCAACACCGAAGATACCGGCGTGGGCAGCGAACGGCATGGACTAGAACTCACAGGCTATTACCAGATTGGAAATAGCTGGTCGGTTGACCTCGAATACGCCTACGCTAATTCTCGATTCGAGACGCCTATCGACGGCTTCGATGATATTCCAGGCGCTCTCGAGCATGTGGTAAGCGGCGGCATCGGCTTTCAGCGCGGCGACGGGTTTCACGGCTACTTACGACTGCGCCATTTTGGCGACTACAAACTCGATGGTGGCGTAGACGCCGAGGGCAGCACGCTGCTTAACGCGCGACTCGGCTATGCTTTCAACGACAGGCTTAGCATCACCATCGATGCGCTGAATATGCTCGACTCGAATGACCGCGACATTCAATATTTCTATGAGTCTCAGCTGCGCGGTGAACCGGCGCCAGTCGAAGACCGCCACTTTCATGTCTTTGAGCCCAGGGCTATTCGTGCCTATTTAGAATACACATTCTAGACACGCCCTAGTGCGAAGCCTTTAGCGATATGATGCCTTACGAAGTAGATAACTAGCGCGCCGGGGATTATAGTCAAAATCCCTGCCGCGGCGAGCACACCCCAATCGAGTCCCGATGCCGAGACTGTACGTGTCATTGCCGCAGCAATAGGTTTTGCATCGGTGACAGTGAGCGTGCGTGCAATAAGCAGCTCTACCCAGCTAAACATAAAGCAGAAGAACGCGGCTACGCCAATGCCCGAGGCAATAAGCGGCGTGAATATTTTGGTGAAAAAGCGCGGAAAAGAGTAGCCATCGATATACGCAGTCTCGTCTATTTCGCGCGGAACACCCGACATAAAGCCCTCTAATATCCACACCGCCAGCGGTACGTTAAACAGGCAGTGCGCCAATGCAACGGCGATATGCGTATCGATTAGACCGAAAGCCGAATAGAGCTGAAAAAAGGGCAGGACGAATACCGCAGGCGGCGACATGCGATTAGTCAGCAGCCAAAAAAACAGATGTTTATCGCCGAGAAATTTGTAGCGCGAAAACGCATACGCGGCGGGCAACGCGACCGACAGCGCGATCACTGTATTCATTACGACGTAGATCATCGAATTGATATAACCGCTATACCACGTGGGGTCGGTAAAAATAGTCGCGTAATTGTCGAACGTGAAATCCTGCGGCCAGAGGGAGAATGTCGAGAGAATCTCCTGATTGGTCTTAAAGCTCATATTGAGCAACCAATAAATCGGTAGCATCAAAAACAGTATATAAGTACAAACAACCGCAATCTTAAACCAATTGCGCTCGCTAGCCTGCGAATTTTGCACGCCGTTGCCCGCAGTCGCTGCGTGGGTTGAAGCCGTTACTGCTGCGTCAACTGCGCTCATACTAGTGCCTCCCCTGCTCTGCCGCGGCATCGTTGTCTAGGCTTGTCATCACCGTATAAAACACCCAGCTCAATAACAAAATAATCAAGAAATAGATTAGCGACATCGCCGCTGCGGGGCCCAGATCGAACTGACCTACCGCCATCTGCACAAGATCTATCGAAAGGAACGTGGTTGAGTTGCCCGGCCCGCCGCCTGTGACAACAAACGGCTCGGTGTAAATCATGAACGAGTCCATAAAACGCAGCAGCACGGCGATGAGCAGGACGCGCTTAATTTTGGGTAATTGTATAAACCGGAAAATCGCCCAACGCGACGCGCCGTCGATGCGTGCGGCCTGATAATAGACCTCGGGAATAGACACCAGACCCGAGTAGCACAGCAACACGACAAGGCTTGTCCAATGCCAGACATCCATGACGATTAGTGTGACCCAGGCGTCGAGGGTATTCTGAGTATAGTTGTAGTCGATGCCAAGACTCGCCAAGCCGTGTCCTAACAGACCGATGTCGACACGCCCGAACACCTGCCAAATAGTGCCGACAACATTCCACGGAATAAGCAGCGGTAGTGCCATAAGCACGAGACAAAACGAGACGGCAATGCCACGCCGCGGCATCGCTAACGCGATGGCTATGCCCAGCGGAATTTCGATGGCGAGAATCAGCGCCGAGAATAGTAACGTGCGCTGCAATGCGTTGTGGAAGCGCTCAGAGGCGAGGATTTCCTGAAACCACTCGGTGCCGACCCAAAAGAATTCGTTGTTACCAAAAGTATCTTGCACCGAGTAGTTAACGACTGTCATCAGCGGAATGATCGCGCTGATTGCAACGAGCAGCAACATCGGGAGCACCATAAGCCACGCTTTATTGTTTTGTACTTTCATTGGCACTCTCTCAGGGTTCTCTTAAAAGGTTCTTTCTCAAGGTTCTTTCTCAAGGTTCTTTCTCAAGGTTCTTACTAAAAAACTCTCTAAAAACTCTAGGGCAACAACGGCTCATTATTTACTTCGACCAGCAACGCATCTGCATAGAGCAACGTGCAAGCCGGATCAATTCGCAGCGCCGCTGCTTCGGGAATACCAGCGCCGTCTGGATGCAGCGCGCACAGTAGCTGCTCTCCCAACCGCAAACGCACTAACGAGTGCCGGCCTAAGTCTTCTACACCTACCACCTCGACATTGACGCAATGCGTGTCGTTGGCAGTGTTCGCATCTGCGGCAATCACTTGCAAAGACTCAGGCCTTATACCTATTTCGAGTGCAGCATTAGTCGAAGCTAACCCCTGCGCCTGCGCCGCCGCGAGCGTCGCCTCGTCGAGCGCTATCCTCACGCCATCGACAATCGCTGCTGTGCCATCGAATGTGCAGCTCAGCACATTCATACCTGGGGAGCCGATAAACGTACCGACGAATGTGTGCCGAGGTCTGTCGAACAATTCCTTCGGCGTGCCTACTTGCAGAATAGAGCCTGTATTCATTACCACTACTTTATCGGCGAAGGTTAAGGCTTCGGTCTGATCGTGTGTTACATAGATCATGGTGTGCCCGAAGCGTTCGTGAATTTTTTTAAGCTCGGTTCTAAGCTGCCATTTAAGGTGCGGGTCGATAACCGTCAGCGGCTCGTCGAATAAAATAGCGCGCACATCGGTGCGCACGAGCCCACGCCCTAATGAGATTTTTTGTTTGTCGTCTGCGTTTAAGCTCCTAGCACGCTCATTAGCCCGCGTATCCAGTCCAAGCATCGAGAGTGTATCGGCTACGCGCGCCTCAATCGTCGCGTTGTCGATGCCGCGATTACGCAGAGGAAACGCAAGATTCTCAGCCACGGTAAGCGTGTCGTAGACCACAGGAAACTGAAATACCTGCGCGATATTGCGACGCTCGGTACTGAGGTCTGTCACGTCTTCGCCATCGAAAAGCACGCGGCCTTCGCTAGGCCGTAAAAGCCCCGAAATAATATTAAGCAGCGTCGTTTTGCCGCAGCCCGAAGGGCCCAACAGCGCATAGGCGCCGCCGTCTTCCCACACTTGATCGAGCGGATTGAGCGCGTAAGGATTGTCTGACTCTGCGCCGGAAGCGGGGTAGCGATGGCCGAGATTTTTTAGGTGTATGCTCGCCATGTCCTTATCCGCCTCCGCTGAGCTTACGCACGCGCTTGCCTGTTAAGGTATTAAACAAAAAACAGTCCTGCGGCCTCACATAAAGGACTATCTCCGCGCCGCCGGCGAGAGCGTGTATTCCATCTAAAAGGGCAACCCATGGCTGCCCCATAAAGCTAAAATGCACAAAACTTTCGGAGCCGGTGATCTCGGTTACGTCGACAGTACCGCGTATTTCGATCAGTGAGTTACTGGCAGTAGACTCGCCGCCAGGCAATGGGCCGGAGCCTAACTGCAGGTGATGGCCACGCACGGCGAGAGTAAGATTCGACGCTGCCTCTGCAGGATTCACCGCGCTCAATAGCTCGGACGCAACGGCAGCGGGAAGTGCTTGCTCTGCACCGGCGAAGCGCAGGCCGCCGGCATCATCATGATTAAGCGCCAAACTGTTAAGCGGTGGATCGGAGAAAAGGCGCGCCGCCATGAGGGTGTCGGGATCGCGATAGAGATCGAGTGTCGGCCCAAACTGCTCTACCCTGCCCCGATTGAGACAGGCAGTCTTACCCCCTAAAACCAGTGCTTCGCTGGGTTCAGTTGTCGCATAGACTAGTACAGCACCAAGCTCGGCGAACAGAACTGGCAGTTCTGCGCGAAGCTCCTCGCGCAGTTTGTAGTCGAGATTCGCGAGAGGTTCGTCGAGCAAGACAAGCGAGGCGCGCTTAACCAGCGCACGAGCCAGTGCGACACGCTGCTGTTGGCCGCCCGACAAATTGGCCGGCTTGCGCGTTAGATACGGCTCGAGTTTGAGTAACTGCGCCGCCTGTGCGACACGCGCCTCTATCTCGCTTTTAGCCAGACCTGCCACACGCAGTGGCGACGCGATATTTTCATACACACTCAAAGAGGGGTAATTAATGAACTGCTGGTAGACCATCGCAAGCTCTCGCTTCTGCACAGGCACGCCGATCACCGTCTCTCCGTCGAAGGTGAGCTCCCCCGAATCAGGTTGATCGAGACCCGCCATCACGCGCATAAGCGAGGTTTTACCCGACAGAGTGGGGCCAAGCAGTATATTGAGTTCGCCTCGCTTTAGCTCGAGGCTTATGTCTTGCAGACTGTTATGTGAGTCGACATGGCGAGTGATATTGTTAAGGCATAGCATCTTTTCTAACCCGCTCCCTGAGCCGCAGCGGCACGAGCGGTAGTGATGTAATCGGCAAGCACTGCCTTGCCTCGCTCGTCGAATAAATAGCCCAATTTGGTCCGACGCCAGAGTATATCGTCAGCGTTACGAGCCCACTCGTGGGTAATTAGATAGTCGACCTCGCGTGAGTAGAGATCTGCGCCTAGATGCATCCCTAGATCTGAAGCGGAGCTTGCATCACCGAGAAGTGTTTGGGTCTCGGTTCCGTAAGTTTGAAGCCAGCGCTTAAGCAGTGAGACTTGCAGCCAAGGTGCTTGCGCCGAAAGCAGCGCCGACAAAGTTGCTTCATCCTCAGCACTGGCCTTTGCATCGCGCCCGCTTTGCAGTTCTCCGTTTTTACCGCCAAACTGCGCAGAGTAGTTGCCGCCGGGGAGTGGGGCCTGCTTCGTCCAAGGCGCGCCCATCTTCGGAAACGTAGGCGCCAACGCCTTCATCACGTCTTCGGCAAGGGTTCTGTAGGTAGTCACTTTGCCGCCATAAATCGATAGTAAGGGCACGGCGCTTTTATGTGGCTCGAGATGATAATCCCGCGACACCTTCGTTGCGTCTTTTCCTTCTTCGTCGATCAGCGGCCGCACGCCTGAGTAGGTCGAGATTACGTCGTCTCGGCTCAGCTGCCTCTTAAAATAGCCGTTAGCAACCTCGATTAGATAAGCGATTTCGTCTTCGTCTATGTGCACAGTCTCGAGCACACCATCGAACTCCGCTTCGGTTGTACCGATAAGCGAATAGTCGTCGAGGTAAGGAATAACGAAAATTACGCGGCCGTCAGTATGTTGCAGCATAAATGCCTGATCGCCGCAGTGAAGGCGCGGGACAACAATATGGCTACCTTTAACAAGGCGCGTATCGAGCGGAGGCTTTTTGGCAAACAGCTTTTCGAGCAGGCGCGCAACCCAGGGGCCAGCGGCGTTAACGACTGCCTTGGCATGAACGACCTGTTCGATGCCACTCGACGCCTCTCTCAGGGTAACAATCCAATGCCCCTTACCTTCTTCGAGCGCAACGCATTCGGTATAGGTACGCACATCAGCGCCATGTTCAGCGGCTTGCTGCGCGTTGAGCACAACGAGTCGCGAGTCGTCGACCTGCGCGTCCCAATATTCGAATCCCTTCGTAATGCCTCCATTTAGAGGACTGTCGTTACCGAAGCGAATCGCTCGTGAGTGTTTGAAGATCGCACTTTTCGCGAGAAAATCGTAGAGGAACAGCCCTGCGCGAAGCATCCAAGCAGGACGTGAAATCGGCAGCTGTGGAATATTGAAAGCAAGCGGCCGAATGATATGCGGCGCCGCCTTGGTCAGCACATCTCGCTCTAAAAGCGCTTTGCGCACGAGGCCGAATTCGTAGAACTCGAGGTAACGTAGCCCTCCGTGAATAAGCTTGGTACTCCATGAGGAGGTGCCCGAGGCGAGGTCGCCTTTTTCGATCAGCATCACGGAAAGGCGGCGACCTGCCGCGTCGGCTGCTACGCCAGCACCATTGATGCCACCGCCGATGACAAGGAGGTCGGTTACTACGGGGGAATCGGTCACGGTGTATGGGTCACTGTGTAATCTTTGTTTTCGGGACTAGCGGCCAGCACTAGCGGTCGGGGCTAGATGTATTTAAAGGCCGGTAAGCGAGGCTTCGAGTGTACCACGCAGACTCAGCAAGCCAATAGTTCTGGGCATGGATCTGCCAAAAAGCAGCGGTAGATCACAGCACGCAAACTTGAATCCAAGTCTTTAACCTTCTCCTGCTTCGGGTAGAATCAGGGAATGAAAAAATACATTCTCGCAATAGACCAAGGCACCACCTCAAGTCGAGCACTGCTCTTCGATGCATCTTTTCAAATAGTCGGCGTTGGCCAACACGAGTTCGCTCAGCACTTTCCGAGTAATGGATGGGTAGAGCATGACGCAGAGGAGTTATGGGAATCCACCTTAAAGTCCTGTCACGATGCCATTGACGCCGCGGGTAAGAATCTCGGCTCGTCGATTAGCGCACAAGACATCGCGGGAATTGGCATAACCAATCAACGCGAGACTACCGTTGTGTGGGACAGGCTGACCGGAAAGCCTATAGCTAACGCTATCGTCTGGCAGGATCGACGTACCGCTGAGTATTGCGACGGGCTTCGCCGTGCGGGCCACGAACCGATGGTGCAGGAGGCGACCGGTTTACTGATCGATTCGTATTTTTCGGCAAGCAAACTTCGCTGGCTACTCGACAACGTGCCCGATGCACGCACTCGTGCGGAAGCAGGTGAACTCGCTTTTGGCACCATCGATAGCTTTTTGCTTTGGCGTCTTAGCGGCGGTAAAAGCCATTGCACCGATGCCACCAATGCTTCTCGAACACAGCTTTTCAATATTACCAGCCAAGAATGGGACGAGAGACTTCTCACCCTTTTCGGCATCCCTGACTCGCTGCTCCCACAGGTCAAAGATTGTGCCTCGGACTTCGGGACGACTGACCCCGCGCTGTTTGGAGCACGGATTCCTATCGCAGGGATGATTGGCGATCAGCAAGCGGCGGCGTTTGGTCAATGCTGTTTCGACGCGGGCATGGCGAAAAGCACCTATGGCACCGGCTGTTTCCTATTAATGAATACGGGTGCCAACATTGTGCGCTCTGAGCACAGGCTGCTAAGCACAGTTGCGTACCGTCTTAATGGCGTTGCCACCTACGCTGTAGAAGGCAGTATTTTTATGGCCGGCGCGACTATGCAGTGGATTCGCGACGGACTTAAGCTAATAGACGATGCCGCCGCGAGCGAGGCGCTTGCGATAGAGACTGGCGATGAACTCAGTGTCTATTTGGTGCCCGCTTTTACTGGTCTTGGCGCACCCTACTGGGACGCGGAGGCTCGTGGCGCACTCTATGGGCTTACCCGCGACACCGGCATAAAAGAGGTGGTGACTGCAGGATTGCTGTCGGTGTGCTACCAAACCCGTGATCTCGTTGAAGCCATTCGCGGCGACGGTGCCACACTCGAGAATTTACGAGTCGACGGTGGGATGGCAAATAATGATTGGGTTATGCAGAAGCTCGCCGACGTTCTCGGCTGCAATGTTCAGCGACCAACACTCGTTGAAACCACCGCATTGGGTGCCGCCTATATGGCGTGCTTACAGCTGGGCCTTGTGGAATCGCTTGATGCACTTGCCGCGCGCTGGCAGCTCGACTCGTCATGGCAGCAGGTGCAGTCCGAAGACTGGCGCGTGCGTCACTACACTGGCTGGCTCGAGGCGGTAGATCGCACGAGGTCGTCGGGGTAGACTCAGCGGCCCTTTGGCTAAAGCGTGCTTCGCTTATTGCTAGCTCTCATTCTCAGCGCGGTTAACGCTCACCAGCGCATCATTACTTTAGGAATCAACGTATGCAGCTCCATCTCATCCGCCATGGCCAAACCAACTGGAACGAAGAGAAACGTATACAGGGCCAAAGCGATTCGATTCTAACCGAACTCGGCGTTAGTCAGGCGCGAGCCTTGGGCGAGCGTCTGCGTGAAATCGACTATGCTGCACATTACAGCAGCAGTAGCGTGCGTACGCGGCAAACAACCGAACACGCCTTCCCCGCTGCATCAGACGTTCGTTTCCGTGATGAGCTGCGCGAGATTTATCTCGGTCCTTGGGAAGGAAACCTTTACGCCGACATAGCTGACCGCGAGCCCGACTCTTACAAACATTTTTGGGAACAGCCGCATTTATTCGCTGTGCAAGGCGCCGAGAGTTTTCATGACTTACAGCGAAGGGCAGTCGCCGCAGTGGCTGAGATAGCCGCCGCGCACGTGGGCGAACGAGTTGCACTTGTTAGCCATGGCGCGCTCATAAAATCCTATCTTTGTTATGTCGAGGATCGACCGCTAGATCGCTTTTGGGAGCCTCCAACAATGCATAACTGCTGCCATAGCATTGTAGAGATTGCGGCCGACGGTAGCGCTAAGATAGTTCAATACGCAGACGAGCCTGTTGGCTAAACGCATCGTTTACAGGAGGCCATGTATGAGCCCAATAGCACAATCATCTCTGCCGAATAAGCTCGATATTCCGCTGCGGTTAAGCGCTCTTCTCGTTCTGTTCGCGGGAGTAAGCCTCGGACTTTTCACCCTCTCCTCTGCAGTCGGTATATGGGTGGGGGCCTGGGATTTCCGCACCGGCCTTGGTATTTTGCGCATGGCGAATACTGCAGCCCCCTATCTCTTTTGGAGCTGCCTCGCGCTTGGCATAGCCACAGCGTTGTTTGCCCTGTTGATGGCACATCAAGATAGAGGAAGACTCATCGTCTACGCAGGCATTGGTACAGCAATTGCGGCACTAGGCTACGCTGTCCCCGAGAGCTTCAGGCCTCCTGAAGGAGTGAATTACCCCATGATTCATGACATCACCACCAATACCGACTATCCCCCGCAGTTTGTCGACATTCTGCCTCTGCGTGGGACCGAATCGAATAGCGTACTCTATGGCGGCGCTGAGAATGTTACCGCCGAAGAACTGGCAGCGCTCACCAAAGAAGCCTATCCGGATCTGATTCCTCGGGTGTACGACGAGCGCCACGCCGATGTCTATCGACGCGCGCTAAACGCAGTGGAAACTTTAGGTTGGGAGATTGTCTCTGCAGACTTCGACAGCCGCCGCATCGAGGCGACAGACACCACTTTATGGTTTCGATTTAAGGATGACATCGTGATTACATTCGGCACACAGAGCAATAATGTGGTCGTGAACGCACGCTCTACCTCGCGTGTCGGGGTCGGTGATGTGGGTGCTAATGCCAATCGCTTGCGTGCTTTTTTTGCGCTGATGGACATGCCCTAGCACTCTAACCCAAGCGGCTAAACACGCTTACTACAGACAACTATCGCCTATTATGAATCAACATCCGCACAAAAATACACGCCAGTTTGGCCTCTTCGCGGTTGTCGCGCTGTCAGTCTTAACGCTTTCCCAAGCTATTGGCTATTGGGTCAATGAGACAATTCCTCTACATAGCAGCATAGAGATAAACCCCTTTCTCTTTTTTACCCACGTGCGCAATCACGGCGGCGTGTTTGGATTGCTGCAGGGACAAGGCTGGGTTTTCGGCTTGTTCAGCGCAGTTCTTCTAGGTGGGGTTGCCGCCTACCT
>Ga0209601_1002647_pt1 | contig 10815 bp, 14 predicted proteins | sample COGITO_mtgs_1104_4_FD_184796 | JGI IMG/M metagenome (GOLD analysis project Ga0209601, IMG submission 184796) | Pelagic marine microbial communities from North Sea - COGITO_mtgs_110426 (SPAdes) (version 2) | ecosystem: Environmental > Aquatic > Marine > Epipelagic ...
GATTCCCTGTTAAAGAAATATTAAAACTTACAGATGAAAAACCTTTGTATGGACATAAAAGCGGAATAAAAATGCAGACACACTGGATTTGCTTTATGAAAACGGAAGATTAGTATTAATGCTAACGGTTTGAATAAGGGGCGTTTTAATGCACTTTATACGTTGTTGGCAACCGTTTAATATAAAACTAAAAATATGAATACAGTACACAATATAGATTTTTTAAATAATGATTTACCAGATAAATGTGCAAAGTTAATTATTGCAGACCCACCATATTACAAAACTAAAGGCGACTTTGATTTTATATGGAAAACGTTTGAGGATTATTTAGTAGATGTTGAAAAATGGGCTATTGAATGTAAACGAATTTTAGCAGATAATGGAACTCTTTTATGGTATGGTGATGCTAAAAATATTGCTTATGCTCAGATAATTTTTGATAAGCATTTTAATTTATTAAATAGCATAGTTTGGGAAAATACGAACGACCATAAACAACAAATAAGGTTTAATGAAGATTTACGAACCTTTGCACCACTTACTGAAAGGATTTTGATGTATGAGCAAAGAGGACAAAAAACAGGCGGAGAAATAGTATTTGAGCAGTTTTTAAAACCTAAAAACCCATTTAGTAAATATCTAAAAAATGAGTTTAAAAATGCAAAAGTAACAAATAAAGAAATTGCTAAACTTTTTCCAAGTAGAACAGGTGGTTTAACTGGGTGTGTTTCTAATTGGTTAAATGGTGACAACGTAATTACAGAAGAACAATATTTAAAAATTAGAGAATATCTAAATAATAAATATTTACTTAAACCATACGAAGAACTAAAAGCCGAATACGAAGAACTAAAAGCCGAATACGAAGAACTACGCAGACCATTTAACAACGCTTTGCATTTAGGTGATGTAATAAGATTGCCAAACTACGAAACAAGCGACTACGACCACGATACAATAAAACCCGAAAAGCTAACAAGGATATTAATTAATACTTGTAGCCGTGAAAATGATTTAGTAGTTGTACCTTTTGCTGGTAGTGGAACTGAATGTGCTATGAGTGCAAAAGAAAAAAGGCGTTTTGTAGGTTATGAGATTACAGAGAAACACGCTATAATGAGCCAAGATAGAGCGAATAAAATATTAAAAGAACCTACGCTGTTCTAATTGTTGGTAACGCAAGGCTAAAAAATCGTTTTAATGTTTTTTATTATCTGTTAGCATTTATTTAATAAATTTTATTATCTTCGTATAAACTAATAAATTAATAAGCATGAAAACACATTGGAAAAAGTTAACAAATCCGACGTACTTAGGTGCGTACGATTTCGCTCAAGGCGAAAAAAGAGTTCTAACAATCGAAAAAGTTCTTCAAGACAAGGTCAAAGGTCAAGACGGCAAAGACGAAGACTGCACGATATGTCATTTCGTCGGTTCGAAGCCGATGATTCTGAACGTCACTAATTGTAAAGCAATAGCCAAAGCATACGGGACGAACTACATCGAAGAATGGTCAGATAAGAAAGTGACAATATTCGTCACAATGGTCAGCGCGTTCGGTCAAACGGTCGAAGCACTACGCATTGAACAAATACAACCGAAGGAAAAGTCACCGATGTCAGACGCACGATTCGAACAAGGATTGAAAGCTGTCAAAGAAGGTAAGACGACAATCGAATCAATTCAGAATTCGTATAAATTGAGTGAGGAACAACTTAAAAAACTACAATCATGAAAATAAGATGTTCACAACTTGGCAAGATAATGACCAATCCGACAAAAAAAGAAATGGATCAAGGCGAAGTTCTATCGAAAGGCGCGAAGACATACCTTCGACAAATCGCAAAAGAACGGTTCTTTGAATACACGTCCGAAATCGATTCGAAATATATCGACAAGGGGAATGCGTGTGAACAAGAATGTATCGACTTGTATAATGCCGTAAATTTCACAGACTATAAAAAGAACACCGAACGAAAGTCGAATGACTTCTTGACCGGTGAATGTGATATCGACACCGACGGTCTTGTTCTTGATGCGAAAACTTCCTGGTCGCTTGAAACGTTTCCGGCAACACCTGAAGAAGCCAAATCAAAATCGAATGCATCTTTATATGAATGGCAAGGACGCGGATACATGATGCTTTATAATCGACCGAAGTTTGAATTGTTTTATGGTATGGTTTCGACACCTATCGAACAACTCAAAGACTGGGACAATCATTCAATTCATTTAGTCGATCACATCGCACCCGAACATCGAATCACGAAAGTTGTTTATGAACGTGACGAATCAATCGAAGAACAAATCGAATCAAAGTGTATCGGTGCAATTGAATATATCAAAGAAGTAATCAATCAAATACAAAACAAATAATTTTTATGTGTGGAGATTTTAAAGGAGTAAATACAAAATGTAGACATATAAATATAAAAGAAAAACCAATGAAAGAAGAAATAACAAGACAAAAAAACATCGAACAAATAAAAATGTACATAGAAAGTATGCATGATAGAGTTGATTTGTATCTTGAACGAATTGAAGAAGATGAAATAATTCAAGATATACTTTTAGACGCTCAAAGTTTATTTACTTATATGAAAGAAATGGGGAGGTAATAATTTACAAATCAAATACAAAACAAATGAAAGTAAAAGGAACAATTAAATTGAAACAAGATGTCATAACTTTCGACAGCGGATTCAAAAAACAAATTTTAGTTCTAACGGTCACAGATGGCAAATATGAACAACACCTTCCAATTGAATTCTTAAAGGACGCGACAGACCTTCTAAATGAATTTGAAGCCGGTCAAGAATGTGAAGTCGATATCAACCTTCGCGGTTCTGAATACATGGACAAATTCTACGCATCAATTCAAGGTTGGAAAATCACCGCGACATTTTAACGTTCGAACAAATATCGACGAAACTATTATCAAAGAAAAATTGTGCAATCCGTGACGGTGGACTATACATCCAAGACCTTCACGCGTTTGTTCAATTAGATATCGACATCGTCGAAGGTGAAAAGAATCCGAAGTTGTCAACACGTTGCAAGATGATTAAAGAATTCTTGTTATATTTATTGAATAATTTTCACAGCTTCAAAAAAGGTGCTGTCAATGTTAAGATAAAATGAATTTCTTTAAGACTGAAGAACCTTACAAAATAGCTGACCGCATCACAAACGAATCGGAACTTTCGCCCGACCTGGTTGTTCACGTTTACTTCATTATGCTAAAGAAAGACGACATCGATAATGAACCGGCATTCTTTGCCCGAACCGCTTATCAACAATGGAATTGGAACAACTCGGAATTCAATCGCCTACATCGAACAAATGAACTTAGATTCGAAGATGACGGAAACATTCCTGACCCGGTTGATGAAATTACAATCGATAACGGTTCGAAGTATCTTGAATTCATGCGGTCGTATATGAATGAAAAACCAAATACAACCGAAGATTGGTTCAAACGTGAACTCGGTCGAATGGTTCTTGAAGGTGACACATATCGTGAAATCGAAAAGAAAACAAAATTAAACAAGCGGTATATTACCGAAACAATTAAACAATTAAAAAATGATATTTCTACTTCTTATTACAGCAAGTGCAATCGGAATGATTGTGACGACATTTAATCTTCCCGACATCAAACCGCTGAATTGCGCGTCGTGTCTTTCAGGTTGGATCGCATTAATTATGTTGCTTTGTTTCGCACCGACTTTTTGGTGGTCGTTCCCGGCTTCATATCTATTCACTTCAATAATTTACATCTATGAAACTAAGTAAAGAACTTCAAGGTCAAATCGAAAGACTATCAAGAACCGGTTCGTTTTCCGTGTCGATTCTACTCAAGAAAGAATTGAAACAATTAACAATCGATATCGGTTGCACCGTACTTGAAAACCTGGACTGCGGAACTTGTGTTCGAAAAGCTATGCACGATGTCAACGCATATCAAAAGCGAATGGAATCGAAACCATTTGTTCAAATGAACATGGTCAAGTCAGCACCCGAAATGACCTACAAAGAAATGCGTAAATTCGCAAAGGATAAAGGACACCGACTAAAGAATCCAACCAAAGAACAATTAATCAAAATAATTCAAGATGAAATATAAAGACCTAAAAGAAGGATATCGAATTGAATACAAATTCATTCAAGACGAACAACTCAAATACGCACAATCCCCAGTTATGACATTGAAGGAATGTGAAGCCAAAATGAACGAACTTGAAGAAGACAAATCGGTTCAATCATTTATCGTTTTAAATGTGAAGTTTTATGAATCAATTTGATTGTATTCTTATTACTTGTGATTTTTGTTTTGTTAGTTAATATATTATATAGTAAACAATAGTACACAGTATGTATGAGCAAGTCAAAAGAATTTATCGAAACACTTGAAGCGCAATCGGAAATTTACCTTTCAGAATGCTTAGCACATACAAAACAACATGCAACGGGTTCGGGAAAAGTAGTCGATGTACAAGACCGACACATTCCGACCGTTGATTTTTTTCTTAATATTTGGTTGGGTATCGTTAACAAAGAAACTATCTCAAGACAAACCTGGTATCGATGGCTTCGTGAGAAAGGTGACGAGAATGATGAGAAACTCAAACGTGACACTATAAAAAGAATCACACTTCGATTCAATTCGTTAGCGCGTGATATAGTGGCGAATGAGGGCAAAGGGATATTCTATGCTAAGAACGCTTTGAACATGCATGACAAACAACATATCGAGAATAAACAAGTTGACAAGTTCGACTTCGATTCATAACTGATTGAGTACGATCAAAGGATATAAACCGCATCCGTCACAAAAGGTCATTCATGATTCAATCAATAAAGACGGCGCAAAATACTACGTTTTCAATATTGGGCGACAATGGGGGAAGACCATGTTCGCAATCAATCAGCTTCTTTATTGGTGCATCAATTCACCCGGTTCACAAATCGCGTGGGTGTCGCCAGTTTACGCACAATCTAAAAAGGTATTCGATGAGTTAGAACGCGCAACGTCACGAAGCGGGATGTTTGAATTCAATCGTTCTGAACTAACGGTGAAAGGTTGCGGGTCGACTATCCGATTCTTTTCAGGTGAACGACCGGACAACATTCGAGGAAACACATTCGATTATTTAGTCATTGACGAAATGGCATTCACCCGACCCGAACTATGGCTTGAAGTTCTTCAGGCGACTGTCTTGGTCAAGGGCAAGAAGGTGATATTCATATCGACACCTAAAGGGAAGAATCATTTTCATTCGTTATCGCTTCAACACAATTACGATCCGAATTACAGATACTTTCATTTTACATCGTATGACAATCCGATGATTGACCCGAACGAAATCGACGCGATTAAACGGTCACTTCCTGAACACATATTCCGTCAAGAATACCTTGCCGAATTCATGGACAATTCAAGCGGTCTGTTTAAGAACGTCAAAGGCAATTCAATCAGTCAACCAGGTTCGGCAGTCGGTCGTTTGTTCGGTGGTCTTGATATTGGTCGCGCTGATGATTACACGGTGTTGACAATCCTTGATTCAAAACAGAACATGGTCCACGTTGAACGGTGGCGACATGATGAATGGTCAGCTATCATCAACAAGGTCGCATCGGTTATTAATCGATACAAGGCTTTAACATACGTCGAAGTGAACAATCAAGGTGATGTCTTCTTCGAAATGCTCAAAGCTAAATGTAGAAACTTAGTCGAACCATATGTGACATCGACCAAGACGAAGCCGATAATGATTGAAGATTTAGCGGTTCAGTTCGAACAAGGTATCATCAAAGTATTGAATCATTCTTGGTTGATTGATGAACTTGAAGCATTCACTTACATATACGACCCGAAGTCAAGGCGCGTGAAATATTCAGCACCTCAAGGAATCCATGACGATGGTGTCATTGCTTTGTCGTTATCGGTTCAAGCGATTAAGCATCTAAGTCAAAAAGGCAAATATACAATACTAAGATAATGACAGAACAAGAACTAAAAGAAACGATTGAATCACTTGAATCAAAGTTGACCGGTGATATGTTTCAAGACATGAACATCAAGGACGAAATACACAATCTTGAAATGAAGCTGAACGGAACGAAACCGACCGATTCACATTTCGATTGTATTGGTTGTGGATCGTAACGAATTAATTTGTATATTCGTAAAATGAAACTAATCAAAATAATAATAACGTGCGCCATCTTAATCGGATTCATCGCGCTTTGTAATATAACCTAAATGAAAATATCAGTACCTAAAAATTTAAGCGACTGCACACCTGAACAATTGTCGAAATGGATATTCTTGTCGGGTGGCGGTATCAATATCGAAACTTTATCGCAGTCACTTGACTTCAAGGTTCAAGTCGTCGCGATATTCTCAAACGTATCGAAACCGAAACTTTACAATTCAGATGTTGAAACAATCAACAACGCATTCAATCATTTATTAAATGTACTGACTGAAGAAGGTTCTGAACTGATTGGTGAAGTAACTATCGACGGGCAAAGATATGTATTCGACAAAGTGTTCGAACATAAGACGACCGGCTTAATCATTGATATCAAATTGATTGAATCCGTTTATGAATCACCTTATGAAGTCTTATCAATGCTTTACATCGAAGAGGGTATGAAGTACAATCAAATTGATGAGAATGATAAGATACTGAATCCAATTGAAAACAGAATCGAAGCATTCAAGAAAGAGTTTCCTGGCGATGAATTTCTAAATGTATTCGCTTTTTTTTTGGACAGATGGGAACAATTGAAGGACGCTATGTACGCACTGAACACAGCGACGACGATGACGACAATGAAGAACGTGAAGAACGAACTGAAGAAAGAGTTGACAATTCTGAATGGTTCGATTGGACCGGGAACATCGTCTTCTTAGCTGACAAGTTGAATCGTGATGTTGACAAGATTACGGACATGACTTATGTGTCGTTTTTGTTTTGGTCGAATTACTTCAAATTGAAACACGAAGAAGAATATCGAAACAAGTAGACACAATATACATGGCAATAAACGAAGCGGAAATATTAAGACAATTAGAACGGGACGGGTTGGGTGCTGATCCAAAAGAAATGTATTCGAATATAATCACGGATATCGGAAACGACTTAATGAAGCAATTTAGAACCGTGATTGAAAAAGAAACAAGTTCGACAAACGGCGCGTTGAAATCAAGTGTAACGGTTCTACCTTCACAGAATGGATTCGATATTGAAGCCGATTATTATTATAAGTTTATCGATGATGGTGTTTCGGGTGTTGGTAAATTCAGCGACGGCAAGTCACCGATTCGTTCGGTTGTTTCTTCAGGTCTTTATTCATTCAAGAATCTTGGTGTCCCAAAAGCAATGGCCAATTCTATTCGTGAATGGTCGGGTGCAAGTATTGAACAATCTTATGCAATCGGTGTCAATATAAAGAACTACGGAATCAAGCCGAAGAACATCACCGACAAGGTTATCACCGACGCGGTTCTTGAACGTATCGCCGAAGACCTGGCAACACTTACCGGTTTGAATATTGAAGCAAGATTCAATTCAGCGTTCGACGTTAATTAGGTAAACAATACAACACAATATTCATGGCAGTAACAATAACCGGCGAACCACAAAATTATACAACCGCATCGAATCCCGTTGTGTTTGAATTCAGTTCAGACGAAACGTCACAAGAAAACTTCAGTTTAATAGTTGAATTAACGGTCAACGGTTCGATTCATTCCTTTCATCAAGTGTTCCCTGAATCAAGTAACTTCGGAAAATTCGATTGTTCTGCGATACTTCGAACGATTGTGTTCAGCGAATTAATATCGAACGGTTCATTTCAAACACCATATACAAATGCGGTCGCATCTTATTCGGTAACGGTCACGGAAAAATATGGAACACCGCCAATTGAATACGAACCGTATTCAGCGACATCTTCAACTTTATACGTCACGAACGGTTCACTTCGCCATGCTGATTGGTTGGCTTATAACTTCCAAGATTATGACTTTTCGTTTACGGTCGATAGTTTGTTTTTGACATTGTTTCCGCGAACGTCAACGTACTTTTGTGGATTGACTGAATCAATCTTTGTCGCTAACATATCAGCTTCAACCGTTGCAAGTGATTTCACGGTTGCGCTTTATGACACGTCAGACGTTCTAATTGTTCAAACGACAACGGCGGGACTTCAAGCGAACTTATTATTAATCGATGCGTCACCGACTTCAATCGTCGCGAATACAACAACAACCGACGCAAACTTTTCGACTTGCTACTATTATACGATTCAATTATCTTTGAGCGGTGCGAATACTGAATTGTTCAAGATATACATTGACACGGAATGTTCACAATATACTTCGCGCCGATTACATTGGTTGAACAAGTTGGGTGCGTGGGATTCGTATTCGTTCACAAAGTATTCTGAAGAATCGACGAATATTAAAACTTTCGACTATCAAAAGAACGAAGGTGTTTGGAGTGCAACCAATACATTCGATTATAATCAAGTGAACGGTTCGTCATTTTCAGGAACGAAGTCGGCGAACGATACGATGAGAATTAATACTGATTGGATCAAAGAAGAAAAACACAACTGGTTAATGCGTTCTTTACTTGAATCACCTTCAGTCTATCTTGAAATAAGTCAAGGTGTTTTCGAACCGGTTAGAGTTTCGACAAATAAATATACATTGAAACAAAAGATAAAAGAAGGATTGATTCAAGAAGAACTAACATTATCAAGAACATATTCGTATCAATCACAATTGTCATAAATGGAATTATACATAAATAATACATTAGTAGAATTAGACAAGTCGATTCCTTTTCCGTTAACGTTTCAAATAAGTGACATTCGTGACTTATCATCGCGAAAAGGTGCGTCAAGTAAAACGATAACTTTACCAGGAACACGAATCAATTCGAATATAATGTCAACTGTTTTTGCATTGACAACAAGCGATTCAACATCAAGTTCAGTTGTTATCGGATTTGACCCGTCGATTAAAGCATCGGCGCGATATTATCAAGACGGGATACTTCAATTCGATGGTATCATTCAATTAAAAGAATGTATTAAAAAGAACGGTGCTTGGTCTTTTAACATGGTTATGTTCGCAGACCAAATTGATATCATGGCATTGCTCAAGAATTATAAGATTCGCGAACTTGGTTGGTCAGAATACAATCACAACTTGACAGCATTGAATCAAACGAATTCTTGGTCGGGTATAATTCAGAAGAACGGTGTCGATTACAACAACTATTCCGGGACTGAATGGCTTGGTGAAGGTTACTATTATGGCTTGATTGATTACGGATTCGACCGGGCAAGTGCTGAACATTTTGAAGTTGACCAAATTCCGCCACAAGTATTCGTCAAGTCTATTGTCGATAAGATGTTTTTGGCGATTGGTGTCACATACAATTCAGACTTCTTCGATTCACAACTATTCAAAAAATTATTACTTGCTTATGAAGGTGGAATCCTTCCAACAATTGACCCGGCAACAGCTTTGCTTCAATCAATTGAAACGGATCAAATAAATAATTCGGATGGATATATAGTTTCGAATCTATTATTAGGAACTTCTTTTTCGCCTGGAATATTTACGTTTGGTGGTTCAAGTCAGATATATACTACAAATGTTAATTATTCATGTGATTCAGGGACGAACGTTGACCCGTCTTCACAAATTCAAACGTCACAACCTTTTCTTTTTATAGCGGAACAAGAAGGTGATTATGTGTTGAACTATTCGGGAACGCATGATGTCAATGTAGATTTTTATTTGCCGTCGGGCGGTTCGAATGACGGAACAACATTTGCACAAATTCAAGCAAGATGTATGCTATATGTAAACGGTCAAAATATTGCTGATGAAATTATATGGTATAATGAGGTGAGTTCTTCTTCATTATTAAATTCATTTAGTGCATCATTTAACACATCTTTTGATTTGAATCTTAACGTGTCCGATAGTGTTGAATTAGTTATTGAGTTTATAAATTACGGCGCGAATGTAACAGATTCGACAGCAACCGACGCACAAATGAACTTTCTTGTTTCTGCGAATCCTTGTTCTTTAGATATTGAATATAGTACACAAGTAATATCACCGGGTAATTCATTCAACGTCAAATCGTTTCTTCCTGACATGGATTGTTTCACGTTCTTCAAAGGACTTGTTTCAATGTTTAATCTATACATAAAGCCGGACTCAAACGACCCGTACAAATTATACATAAATCCGTTAAATGATTTCTATAATGGTTCGGCGAATGCTTTGAATTGGACTGAATTACTTGATGAATCAAAAGAAATCAAGGTCACACCGACCGTTAATTTTTCAGCAAAAGAATATCAGTTCGGATTCGCTGATGATAAAGATTATTGGAACGCAAGATATACTGATGACGTTACAAGTCAATACGGTTCGAAGTCAGTAAATTCGGGTTCACAATTTGCAACGAAGGTCACGAAAATAATGTTGCCGTTTTCGAATAAATTACTTGGAGAAATTCCGACGACGAACTTAGTTGTTCCGCGAAACTTCCAGGTCAAAACAGACGAAAACGGAATATCCGAAATTACACAAAAGAAAGGAAAAGCGTTCATAGTTCAAATCAAGAACGGTGTTGTCGGGACAATGCAAACCGGTGATTGGACACACGTCAACGAATTAGATGTTCCAACAGCATTGACCGAATATCCTTATGTCGGACATTTAGACGACATTGATTCGCCGTCATTCGACCTTCAATTCGATGTACCTTC
>Ga0209601_1002650_pt1 | contig 10808 bp, 9 predicted proteins | sample COGITO_mtgs_1104_4_FD_184796 | JGI IMG/M metagenome (GOLD analysis project Ga0209601, IMG submission 184796) | Pelagic marine microbial communities from North Sea - COGITO_mtgs_110426 (SPAdes) (version 2) | ecosystem: Environmental > Aquatic > Marine > Epipelagic ...
CCGATTTATGATATGCCCATGCTCAAGACGAGTGCCAAGAACTTGTCGGAGCACATCGAAGGGTTTGTCGATGACATGGGGTTGGAGAAAGTGCATTTATTGGGCAATAGCCTTGGGGGGCATGTGGGATTGATCTTCACCAAGAATAACCTCGACCGGGTGGCTTCTTTGAGTCTGACTGCTAGCAGCGGTTTGTATGAGAACGCCTTTGGCAACAGTTTTCCTCGCCGGGAAGACAAGTCGTTCATTCGCGAAAAGGTGGCAGTGACTTTTTTTGATCCCAAGCACGCAACAGAGGACTTAGTGGATGAATGCTTTGAAGCGGTGAATAGCCGGGAGAAGGTGTTGCGCATTTTATCCATTGCCAAAAGTGCCATTCGCCACAACATGTCCAAGGACTTGCCGGAGATGAAGATTCCAGTGTGCCTGATCTGGGGCCGAAACGACATCATCACGCCCCCTGAAGTGGCTGAGGAGTTTCAAGCAGGCTTTCCTGATAGTGACTTGTTCTGGATGGATGAATGTGGGCACGCTCCGAAGTGGCGGAGGAGTTTCAAGCAGGCTTTCCTGATAGTGACTTGTTCTGGATGGATGAATGCGGGCACGCTCCGATGATGGAGCATCCTGAAACGTTCAACCTCATCCTGGCCTCTTGGTATGAGACGCGCGGCATTTTGCAAAAGACCTAAAATGGAAGTCCAGTCTGCCGAGTTTATCAAGTCGAGCGCGCATCCGCAGGAATGTCCTCCTGACGACCGTCCAGAGTATGCCTTTATAGGCCGATCCAATGTGGGAAAATCTTCGCTGATTAATATGCTGACGAACCGAAAGGCATTGGCTAAAATTTCATCAACACCGGGTAAGACACAGCTGATCAATCACTTTGTGATCGATGACGGAATCAAGGAGGCTTCGGGTCGACGCAGCTGGTACTTGGTCGATTTGCCGGGATTTGGGTACGCTAAAGTCAGCAAAACAAGTCGGGTTAAATGGCAGCGAACGAGTGAGCAGTATTTGACTGCTCGCAGGAACCTCATGTGTGTGATGATGTTGATTGACAGCCGCCATCCGCCCCAAAAAGTAGATTTGGAATTCATGGCGTGGATGGGTGAGCACAACCTGCCCTTTGTCATGGTGTTTACCAAAGTCGACAAGTTGAACCAGACCGATCGGGCGGGTTTTTTACCCTTGTACAAAGTAGAAATGCTGAAGCAGTGGCACAGCATGCCGCCGGTCTACGTGACCAGCTCAGAGAAGGGGGAAGGTCGCGAGGAGGTGCTCCGGTTCATTGATGAAACCAACGCCCTCTTCGAGGGGTAAGTCAATCTTTTAGGACACCTAAGCGCTTCGCAAGTTCTTCGGTGAAGCTCCGCATGGCGAGGGCGTGGGCCTTGTCATTGGTTGCTTTTTCTAAGGTATTGGCCAATGTCATCATCGTTTGGCAGACAAAGTGTTGCATCTCTTCAACACTCATTTCCTTGGTCCACAAATCCATGTGCACGGCATTCCCGTCCTTTTCGTCCCAGAGTGCGAGTGCCATGGCTTTGGCAGTTCGGTCATTGACATCGCTGTCATCTGCCGACCATTGAATGACAGTTGGGACTTTGTTTTCGTTGGTGGAAACGCGGATGTTGATTTGGGATTCGGCCATGGTTCATTCTTTGAGGGGCAAAGGTGGGGAATTTACTTCGGACGATACGCTTTCACGACGGGTGTATAGTCGGTCAAGGTCATCAGCTGCGGAAGCGTTGTCTCGGGGTGGTCGGCCATGTACTCGGACACCATTCTCCAGCCCATGTAGGCTCCCAAACGATCGGGACTTTCCTGCGGGATGGCACCAAATTTGGTGAACGGTCCTTCGGAAAACCACCGGCCAAACTCGAGCCGATCTGATGCAAACAAGGCATCTTGTGGCTGCAGTTCTAACCACACATCGCGCTCGTGTGCTTCGGCCCAATCCCAGTCCGCTTGTGACCAGTCGAGCAGGCTGTGTTGGGGCGTGTCCGGCAGGCACTGTTCCAGGATAAAGAGAATTTTACCCCAGTAGAGCAATTCATCCACGCACCGCTCTGACCGATACCACGGATTGCTAAAATGAACGAGCAACCAGCCGCGAAGGGCCGCTGCGGGAATCAAGTCTGGTTGCATTCGATTCCGCATGTATTGCGGGAACATATGCGGAGCCAAGGTCCCTACGATGGGGTGTTCTGGCCCCAGAAACCAGTCGAGTCCGATTCCCAGTGTGCCTTCTGTGGGATAGACGGCATAATTGAATCCGCTGTTCATCCATGCCAGAGCTGGCAGCTGGTCAGCAGGGAAAAAGTAATGGAATCGCTGAAAGGCTTGAGTCAGGGTCTTTTCATGGGAGTTCATCACCTCTGAATCTCCGCTTGTACTGTCAATTGCGAGTTCAATTGGAGCAACATCGGGGTGCGCTATAAACCGCTTCAGTTCACTCATGCATCGAGGGTCAGAAGGCACACCAATTCGTAAAATATCGGTGACATACTCCACACCAAATTCACCCGTTTGCTCCTGCCACAGGGCCATTGCTCTCACCGAGTCAAGGGGCAATTCCCGAATGATTTTCCGCACATCGATCGATGCTGGGGTGGTTGCATTAAAGGCCTCCTGGGGTACATCAAACGCCAGGTCATTGGAACATGCAACGAGCATAGTGGCTGCAAAGAACCCGGAAAGCGCGGTACGAAACGGGTGCGAAATGCCGTTTCTTGAACAAGGGGACGTGAGCATTGGCATGGTCTTCGATGGAATCGGTGAGGTGAGTCGCAGTAGTTTTGATTCCATGCAAAGATGAACCAGTCCTCGTGCAATCCATAAACCATGCAAAGAATCCTTCCTAAGTTGTTGTTGGCGGTGCCGTTTCTATGGGTGAACTCCGCTTCGAGCCAAGGTTTTCATTTGGGGCTAAACATCGCGCCGAATGTGAGCTTTTCTGATGCGCGTGAATTGACCCATCACCCAAACGGGGCTCTGCCGCATTTCGGGTATGGTTTTATTTTTGATGCGATGTTCACGGAGAACTATGCCATCGGAACCGGAGTCAATGTTTTTTACGCTGGAGGCAGTGTTCAGTATTTTGAGGAGTTTACAGGTTTAGACGGAGCGGTAATCAACCGAGTGGAATTGGATCAGCGGCTCCAGTATGTCGAGATTCCGCTCACCTTCAAAATGAGAACCAAGGAGGTGGGTTACACAACGTATTATGGTCAATTTGGAATCGGATTGGGATTGAATGTTCGTGCCGAAGGATCTCGGACGATGGCGGCGTTTGCCCAAGCCGACTCGACGGGAGCTTTAACACCACTTACGAGCGAAATAGGACCGGTCGAAGCTGTTTCACTGGTGGATCAAACATTGCTTTTTCGTCCGAGCTACATCATTGGCTTGGGTTGGGAGCGGCGGCTTTTTCGTCCGAGCTACATCATTGGCTTGGGTTGGGAGCGGCGATTTACCGGCACGACAGCGTTGGCGGTGGGCATTCGCTACAACATGGCCATGCGCAACCAGTACCAAGCATTTTCAATCTACCAATCGAATTCAGCGGATCAACTGCTGCTTGAGTTTGACGAAGACTCGGGCCAAGAATTACCGGTCGCCAGTGAAATGCGCGGCAAAACCGGTCAAGTTGAACTTTGCGTCGGCCTGATGTTTTAATGAGTATGGAATCCATTGCCTCGCATATCATAACTTGGTTGAGCTCGTATGCTCAAAAGGCTCAAATGAACGGTTGGGTGGTCGGCGTAAGTGGCGGAATTGACTCCGCGGTAACTTCAACACTTTGCGCGCGCACGGGTCTGCCCACTTACGTGATTGAAATGCCCATTCATCAGCCAGCCAGCCAAGTGAGTCGGGCACAGAGCCACATCCAGCAATTGGAAAGGACCCATGCGAATGTTCACTCCATTCGGGTGGATCTTACGGGGGTGTACGACGCATTTGCTAGCTCATTGCCGAATGGAGATGATCGCTCCAGCGGGTTGGCTTTAGCGAATTCGCGCGCTCGATTGAGGATGACCACCCTTTATGCGTTGGCCGCAGATCGCAATGCACTGGTCGCTGGAACGGGGAATAAGGTGGAAGATTTTGGAGTAGGGTTTTACACGAAGTATGGCGACGGGGGGGTGGATGTCAGTCCAATCGCGGACTTGCTTAAGACGGAAGTCTTTGCCTTAGGAAAGGTCCTGGGCGTTATCGAGGAAATCTTACAGGCCTCTCCGACCGATGGATTATGGGGTGACGACCGGACGGATGAGGACCAATTGGGTGCGACGTATCCAGAATTGGAATGGGCGATGGCCCACGCACATCAAAACGATCCGAATTGGAGCGATCGGCAGCGTGAGGTCATGCAGACATACAAGCGGCTTAACACCGCCAATCAACATAAGATGCATCCCATCCCGGTGTGTCAAATTCCCGCTGCATTGCGCGAAACCTGAGCCTATTCGGGCGCTTCTGTCTATTCCTCACTTTCTTCAACCGTGACCACGGGTCCGTTCAATTGGGAACCATCATCGCCGATCCAAGTCAATTGGTACGTTCCTTTTTCGAGGAATTCCACACCGTTATCAGTTTCCCATTCCGCGGCTACGACCATGGATTGCCAACCTTTATGAACCGCGCTCGGCGGCAAGGAAGCCACAAGAGCACCGGTGGAATCCGCCCATTGCCATGACCCGGACTGCCGTTGGTCTGCGTAAACCGAAAAAGAGACTTCCACGGCACGCGGCTCGCTCCAAGCCCACCCCTTTTCACCCCAGTTATCCCTCCATTCCAAGGTCAAGGTGCTATCGGCTTGCCAGCGCTGTGGAAATTGTCCGGCGTGGTCTACCCAGGGCCCAAGGTCAGCGACCCAAATGCTGCGGCCGTGGGTGCCAATGACCAACTCGTTTTCGCGTTCTTGGATGACCAAGTCGTGAACCGGGACAGCAGGTAATTCAGGGTGCAACGTTCCCCAGTTTGCTCCTCCATCTACCGAGGCGTAACAACCGCCGTCCGTTCCAACGAAAAGCAATTGCTCCCAATCCGCCGATTCAGCGATGGCGTTGACCGGTTCGGCAGGTAATCCACTTCCTCCATTGGATGGATTGCGGTCGCCCAAGCGCTTCCAAGTCCGGCCATCGTTTTCCGTCATGAACACGTAGGATTCAAAATGGTCCAAGCGATAGCCGTTCAGTGCCACGAGCAACCGATCTTTATGGTGCGAACTCCAGAGGACCTCACTCACCCAGAGGGTTCGCAGTTCTTTGGCGCGTTGTGGAACTGGGGATGTGAGTTGTTGCCAAGTGTATCCTCCGTCTCGGCTAATTTGAATCAATCCATCATCGGTCCCGATCGCCAACTGTCCAAACCGAATTGGGCTTTCGTGCAAGCTTGTAATCGTTCCAAAGGGAACATTTCCGGGGATGCCACCGCGGGTCAAGTCTTCGCTGAGGGTCTCCCAATCTTGGCCTTGGTCGAGCGAACGATGCAGGCGATTGGAGGCCATGTAAAGAATGTCTGGTTGATGGCGACTCAACCAAATCGGTGTTTGCCAATTCCATCGCAAGGGTGTTTCGCCCAGTTCGTGCTGGGGATGGATGCCAACGTAGCCGTCCGAGTCGAGATTTTGTCGGCTATACCAGCCAAATTGAGAGCCGGAAAAGACGACCTGTGCATCGCGCGGGTCGACCTCGATTTGCATGCCATCTCCTCCACCGATGGAGGTCCAAGCGTAATGTCCACTCTGGTGCCAACCCGGTGATTTGCGGTAGCGCGATGGTCCGCGCCAGGTGCCATTATCCTGAAGTCCACCGTAAATATTGTAGGGCTCTGCTTCATCGACTTCCACTGCATAGAACTGGCCCACTTCAGGGCTGTTGCATTTCACCCAATTTTCTCCACCGTCCCAGCTGATGTTGACTCCACCGTCGTTCCCATTGATCAAATGAAGTGGGTTTTGGGGGTTGATCCATAAGTAGTGATGATCGGCGTGAACATTGGATGCACCGATCGACTCCCAATTCGCTCCGCCATCAGTCGATTGAATGAGCGGTACACCGGCAATGTATACGTGATTTGCATCGGTTGGGTCGGCTTTGATTAATCCAAAGTAGTATCCGTAGGTGTAGCAAACGTCTTCCAATGCGTCAGTGTGCGTGCGTTTCCATCCCGAGGTGTCTGCTCTGTTCCAGCGGTACACTTCGGCCCCCACGATGTCCGCCTCGAAGAGGGCTTTGTTTCCATCGGTGAGGTAGTTGTAAAAATCGACGGGCTCCAGCGCACCGGTGGCCACATCTTTTAGAACACGCTCAGCGGTTGCATCTTCTGGGAAACCATTGTCGTCCAAGTAGGTCTGGAGTCGAGTGGTATCCAGTGACAAAAAACTGCTGGCGCTCATGGATTTGAAGTCTTCAGGCTGGTAATTGTCCCCGCTTGATTCGCTCTCACTCGTGGACTCGTTGAGAGGAGCTTGGTTGTCAATCAAGGCATAAAGCACATCCTCTTGTGCATGATAAGCGAGGCCAATCCGGCCGGTGTAATTGGATTTCGGAAAACCAGCAAGGTCCGACACTTCAGACCAGTTTTCCCCACCATCCAAGCTCTCCCATACCCCACTTCCCGATCCATTACCGACAAAATTCCAAGCTCTTCGGGTTCGGTCCCATAGCACAGCAAAAAGATGCAAGGGATTTTGGGGGTTCATGATCAGGTCAACAGCACCGGCATCTCCATTGTCGCCAGGAGCGAAAAGAACGCGGCGCCAACTTTTTCCTGCATCGGTGGTTTTGAAAATCCCTCCTGTGTTATTTTCAGAATACAAAGGCCCCAAAGCGGCCACGTAGGCAATGTCTTGGTCAGTCGGGTCAAGAACAATCCGACCGATGTGATGGGAGGCCGCTAAACCGACGTGCTCCCACGTTGCACCCTCGTCTTCGCTCGTGTAAACGCCCGAACCGGCATAGGAACTCCGGGAGCTGTTTACTTCGCCGGTGCCTGCCCAAATCCGACCGCTCGAATGCACCGCCACGGCCCCCAATGTGATGGTCAGGGCTTGGTCGAACAACGGTTCGAAGGTGGTGCCGTGGTTTTGAGTTCGCCACAGTCCACCCGAAGCGTAAGCCACATAAAATTCCTGCCCATCCTCTGACGTCACGGCAATGTCTGCCACACGCCCGCTCATGACGGTGGGTCCCACACTCCGAAGATCCAATCCGGATGTCCAAGAAGCTTGATCAGCGCGTGCCCGCTGGTTTTCGACGGTTAGTCTGTCCGCTGCCGAAGTGGGGTCGAGTGAGGTCTTAGGCTTCACGGCTGAACGTTGACCCACCATCACCGTGCTAAAGGCGAAAAGGGCAGAGACTAGGAGCAGGTGCTTCATTTCAATTTGGGGTTGTTGGTGTGACGTTCGCTGTCGCGTTGGGTTTTCTTCTCCATATTGCGATGAAAGGCGTCTGTCAAATCCACGCCTGTCTGATTTGCCAATGCGACCAGGACCCACAGAACGTCCGCCATTTCATCGGCTAAGTTGGCATCGCTGTCAGAGGGCTTTTCACTTTGGTCTCCGTAGCGCCGAGCCATGATGCTCGCCAATTCGCCAACCTCCTCTGTCAGAATGGTCATGTTGGTCAGTTCACTGAAATAACGCACACCGATGGTTGTAATCCATTCATCGACCTGGGTTTGCAGCGATTCGAGGGTGGGGGATGGGGTCATGCTTTGTTTTTTGTATCAATCCAAATAGTCACCGGGCCGTCATTGACCAAGGCCACCTGCATGTCAGCGCCAAAAATTCCCGTTTCAGCGGGCAGGGAAGTAAAGGAATCCATGGCGCGAATGAAGGCTTCATATAGCGGAATAGCGTGATCGGGCTTAGCCGCGTGGATGAAGCTGGGCCGAGTGCCTTTCCTCGTGTTGGCGTGCAACGTAAATTGACTCACGATGAGCGCCTGACCTTGAATGTCGACGACAGAGCGATTCATCTTGCCTTCTTCGTCACTGAAGATGCGCAGCCCGGCAATCTTTTTGGCCAGCCACTCCACATCATCGTGGGTGTCGGCGTCCTCCACTCCAAGTAGCACCAACAATCCCGCTTGGATGGCTCCTTGGGTGGTTTGATCGATGGTGACAGAAGCTTCTGTTACGCGCTGAATGACGGCTCTCATGCCCACGAAATTACAACATGGCAAATTCCGTTGACAAATGGTGAGTAATCGCGGGTAAAACGTGCTGGATTCCTTCGAGGTGAGGCGTAATTTTGGTGCAAATTTTCGCAAGATGAATGCCTCCACCGCGCCAGCTACATTGGAACAGGCCCATGAAATGGGTTTGACCGATGATGAATTCGAGAAAATCACAGAAATCCTCGGTCGCACGCCCAACTTCACGGAAATGTGCATTTACTCCGTGATGTGGAGTGAACACTGCTCCTACAAAAACTCCATCAAATACTTGAAGACCCTCCCGAAGGATGGGCCCCACATGCTCGTCAAGGCGGGGGAGGAAAACGCAGGCATTGTCGATATCGGAGATGGCCTCGGCTGTGCGTTTAAAATTGAATCGCACAATCATCCATCAGCGCTCGAGCCCTATCAAGGGGCGGCGACGGGGGTGGGTGGAATTAACCGGGATATTTTTACGATGGGAGCTCGCCCCATTGCCCAATTGAACAGCTTGAGGTTTGGTGATTTGGAAAATCCACGTACCAAGTGGCTGCTCGAAGGTGTCGTCAAGGGAATTGGAGATTATGGAAATAGTTTCGGAGTCCCCATCGTTGGAGGCGAAGTATTTTTCGATCCATGCTACCAGGTCAATCCACTGGTAAACGCCATGTCAGTAGGCATCTTAGAGACGGATAAGATCATCAGCGCCACCGCTTCAGGCATTGGTAACCCGGTTTACATCGTGGGGTCTGCGACGGGTAAAGACGGTATTCAGGGGGCCTCTTTTGCGTCCAAGGATATCACGGCAGACAGCGCCAATGATTTGCCTGCGGTGCAGGTAGGAGATCCTTTTCAAGAAAAGCTGCTGCTCGAAGCAACGTTGGAATTGGCTGCCACGGATGCTGTGCGCGGCATGCAGGATATGGGTGCTGCGGGAATTACGTGCTCGACGTCTGAAATGTCCGCCGCGGGTAAGGTGGGCATGGACATCGATTTGGATAAGGTTCCATTGCGCCAAGCGGATATGCAGCCGTTTGAAATCTTGTTGAGTGAATCGCAGGAAAGGATGCTGGTTGTGGTGGCAAAGGGCCAAGAATCCCTCGTCGAAGGCATCTTCGATAAGTGGGATTTGCATGCAGAATGTATTGGGGTCGTGACCGAGGGCAATCAGATTCGTTTCTACAAGGAAAAAGCCCTGGTCGCTGAGGTCCCGGCAGACACTTTGGTGCTGGGCGGTGGTGCCCCTGTGTATGATCGAGAGTTTCGTGAACCGGCTTGGTACGCTGAGGCCCAGGCCTGGGATCCGGCGACCGTCCCCGTCCCGACAATCGAAGAAGCCAAGGACATCGCAGAGCAAATGATCCAACTGCCCAATATTGCCTCGAAAAAATGGGTCTGGGAGCAGTACGACAGCATGGTAGGTACCATCAATCGCAGCACCAATCGCCCATCCGACGCGGGTGTGGTAAGTGTCCGCGGAACGAACAAGGCATTGGCTCTGACGGTCGATTGCAATGCGCGGTATGTAGAGATGGATCCAGAAATTGGCACTGCCATTGCGGTTGCGGAAGCGGCTCGTAACATCAGTTGCTCTGGAGGTGTGCCAAGTGCGATTACGAACTGCCTCAATTTCGGAAACCCCTACAATCCAGAGGTGTATTGGCAATTTGTCAAAGCCACGGAAGGGATGGGGCGTGCATGTCGTCATTTCAAGACTCCCGTTACCGGAGGGAATGTGAGTTTTTACAATCAGTCGGCTCAGGCAGATGGTTCTGCCGTGGCTGTATTTCCAACCCCGACGATTGGAATGGTGGGAGTAATCGAAAACAAAGACGACCACATGACGTTGAACTTCAAAGAAAAGGGCGAGCTGATCTTCCTTCTCGGCGAAGTCACCAATTGCATCAATGCCTCGGAATACTTGAGTAGCATTGCCAAGGTGGATCGCTCGCCTGCTCCGCATTTCGATTTGGAGGCCGAGGATAAGGTCCAGCGGTGTGTGCGGAAGGCGATTGAGCGGGGTTGCTTAGAGGCGGCGCACGATGTGGCGGATGGCGGGTTGTTTGTCAGCTTGCTCGAGATGGCGATGCCGCATCAGCTGGGTTTTGATTTGGTCACCGATGATGAAATCAGATTGGACGCTTTCTTGTTTGGAGAAGGCCAAGGCAGGATTGTGGTCAGTTGCCAAGAAAACCAGCAAGATCGCTTGCTCGATGTGATTGAAGAGTTTGATGTTCCGATTGTATTATTGGGTCATGTGACCAAGGGAAAAATCATGGTGGATAATACGCACTTCGGGTTTTGTGAGGAATGGCGAAATACCTTTGATAATGCCTTGGAAGAGGAGTTGATGGGTTAACTTGGGCGTGATGTGCACGCGGCATACCAATTTCCTGATCCAAACGTTGACTTCGGCATGAAGCAGTGGTTTCGTTTTATTTTTAGTCGAGCGTTTGTGCGCACGGTGCTGCGCCTGAGTCTGGCATGGGTAATTCTGCTTGGTGCAGTCTGGATGTATTTGAAAGTGTACACGCAGCCCGGTGCTACGAGGACGATTCCCGCCTTAAAAGGATTGACATTGCAAGAGGCGCGAAGCAGTTTAGAAGCGGAGGGATTGATTCCCATTCATCTTGATAGCATTTA
>Ga0209601_1002654_pt1 | contig 10805 bp, 8 predicted proteins | sample COGITO_mtgs_1104_4_FD_184796 | JGI IMG/M metagenome (GOLD analysis project Ga0209601, IMG submission 184796) | Pelagic marine microbial communities from North Sea - COGITO_mtgs_110426 (SPAdes) (version 2) | ecosystem: Environmental > Aquatic > Marine > Epipelagic ...
AAATAGACCACTAAAAAAAGCGAGGGTTAAGTAGCGATACCTTAGGCAGGATTCTAAAAATGGCTGGTAGGCCTTTTCGATGAACCGTTCAAGTCCTTGTGCAATCTTGTCTTGCAAGCGGGATAGGAAATTGCTCGGAGCCTGGTTGAATCGGCAAAGGCTCAAATGATAGGGCAGTATAAACTTTGACTCGATAAGCGAGAAAAATAGTGCCGGTATGACGACCAGAGGGATATCCTTAAGCAGCTTACCTAACCATCCCGGAAGAAAGAGTAGGGGAACAAAAGCCACCATACTGGTAATGATTGCAAAGGTAACAGGCATGGCCACACGGTGCGTACCATCAATGGATGCGGCTAACGGACTTTTCCCACGCCTGCCCTGTGTATATACAGATTCTCCAACCACAATTGCATCGTCGACTAAGATTCCCAGAACCACGATGAAGGCAAAGAGAGATACCAAATTGATCGAAGCTCCGATCACACCCATAGTAGCAAAGGCTCCCATGAAGGAAATTGGCAGGCCAAGCGCCACCCAAAAAGCAAGCGATGGACGCAGGAACAGAGACAGGACGAGGAAGACCAATAAAAGTCCCTGCGATGCATTATCAATCATCATTTGTAAACGACCGCGCAGGTAATAAGAACTATCCTGCCAGATCGTCATTTTGACGCCCTCGGGAAGATTAGGACGGATGGCCTCGACATAATCGCTTACTTTATCAGAGATATCCAACGGGCTTTGATTACCTACGCGAAATACTCGGAGGGTAACTGCGGGTTGTTCGTCAAAAATAGTGTAGAGTGCTTTGTCTTCGAACGCGTCTTTTACTTTGGCGACTTCTCCCAAAGTTACACTCGACCCATTTTCTGAGGGTAATAATTCAATGGCATCAAATTCCTGTCCATCTCGGGCTTTACCCATTGATCTCAGTAGGGTTTCACCCGCAGAAGTTCTGGCAACTCCACCAGGAACATCGAGCGAGGTTTGACGGAGGGTGCGAGCAACTTCGTCAAAGCTAAGTCCATGTTCGCGCAAAGCTGATTCAGAAACTTCGATTCCAATTTGAGGTTTACGAATTCCGGCAATCTCTACCTGGGTAATGCCTGGAAGGTTAGTCAAGTCATCTAGGGTTTGATCCGCTAATTTGCGTAGAGACTTTTCATCACAGTTTCCATGGATGGCAACCGCGAGGACGCGTCTTTTGATGGTGGTCACTTCAACCATGGGTTTTTCGGCTTCTTCTGGTAAAGTGAGGATGGAATCAACCCGAACTTTTATTTCATCGGCAAGCAGTTTGGCATTCCTTCCACGCTCTACCTGAACTGAGACCACTCCAAAGTTTTCGCGTGAGTACGAGGTCATTTCTTTGATGCCAGTAAGATCCCAAATTTTTTCTTCAATTTGTTTGCATATACCGTCCTCCACTTCAAGAGGTGCGGCTCCGGGGTAGGCTACAGAGATGGTAACGAGATCTAGGTCGAAGTCTGGGAAAAGCTCCATTTTTAACCCACGCACGGAAAAAATCCCCGCAATAAGAATGACCCCCATTAGGAGGTTGGCGGCTACTCCGTTTTTGGCAAACCAAGCAATCATTTATTTACTCCCGTTGGCATCCGTAACTGGAACCTTTTTTCTAGCTTGGACTGGCTTGTTTTCTCCGACTATCCGAACCTTCATTCCCTCCGAAATTACTTCAATAGGAGTGGTGCAAACACGCTCACCATTTTTTATTCCGCTACCAACCCAGACTTTTTGGTCTGCACGGTGGAGAACTTCAACTTGGCGGGATCTTAGGCCGTTTTGATTGTCCACTACTAAAATGGTGGTCAGATCCCGAAAGGCTGATTCCGGCAATAGGTAGACGGGTACTTTTTTACCAATGAGTTTTAAATTCGAAAAGGTTCCAAGGCTCAATGGATTCTTAATTGCTTTCTTGGAAAAGGGATTGGCAAAGCATTGATCAATTCGAGCGATGAAATTAGTCAACCTGGTCTTGGGATCAACAATTCCTTGGGACCGATCGATTAATCCATAATGGGTTGGTTTTCCTTCACGATTTAAGGTTTCAACCTTTATTTTTGAGAGCTCGGAGTTCGAGCCGTCCACAAAACCGAGAAAATCAATTTCCCTCTGGCTTAGAGAAAGGTCAATCTCAGCAGAATCGAGGGAGTAGACCTCGGCTAGTGCGGCTGAAGTTCCTCCCCCCACTCGTTGTCCACGACCGACCATCGTACGAATAATCCGACCATCAAAAGGGGCAAGTACTTTGGCTCGGGATAAATTTTTCTTGGCCTGAGTAACAAAGGCTCTTGCCGCATGAGTTTCTGCCTCTGCCTTGCGAATCTGAGGTATTCGTCGGACCAATTCTGAAGCTTCTTTCCAATCCCGTTCTCCCCATTCGCTCTTCGCTTGTTCGGCAAGCTCCTGCTCCTGGACCAATTGAAGTTGAGAACGACGCAGGTTTGCCTCTGCTTCAGCGACAGTGCTAAGAAGATCAACTTCTTCGATTTTAACCAATAAATCACCTTTACGGAAAAAACCACCTGCCCGAAATGAGGGAGCCAGATCCTGTTCTGTAAAAGGAGCCACCCCTTCGATAATTCCAGGAACTTCGGCAATCAATGTGGTTAATGTACGCGGACGGACCACGCCATGGGTGCGAAGGTTTGCAGGCAGGGATTTCTCTTCGGCCACGATTACTTCGACATAGGGAGATTCCCTTTTAATTTCCCGTGGTTGAGGTTGTGGGCGCATCTGGATTAGATACCAGGCAAACCAGACAAGCGTGGCAAGGACCAGTGGAGGAAGAATATATTTTCTCATGATTTTTCGGCCATGGGGGATAGACCCAAGGCTAAGTAAAGATCAATTCGGTTATGCAAGCGTTGCTTGCGTATAGTAAAGGCTCGGCTCCTTGCATCAAAGGCACGTCTTTGATTTTCCAAAGCGTTAAAAATTCCTTCAACTCCCCGCTGGTATCTTTCCCAACTCAACTCGGCGGCTTGTTCGGAGGATTGAGCGGCCAGTTCGATTAACTTTTCTTGACCAGCTAATCGAATTTCTGCAGCAAGCAGGTTTTCAACCTCAACAAAAGCACGCAGGGCGGTGGAACGATATTGTCCCCAAGCTGCTGCTTGTATTGCTTTGGCTTGTCGATGAGCTGCCCGCAATCGACCACCATTGAAAATGGGTTGCGTAAAGGAACCGTTTATCCCCCATGTTTGGAAGTTTTGGTCCAACAAGTTTTCAAACTCATCGCTACGACTTCCCGGACCACCAGTAAGGGCGAGCGAAGGGAAAAAGTTTTTTCGGGCGACCCTTAGATCAAGGCCCGCACTTAGAGCTTTTTTCTCAGCAGCGAGCAAATCTGGACGTTTGATTAAAGTTTGGCTGGGGGTGGATATGAAAATCTGAGGATTAGGGAATTCTCCAATCTCTTTACTCAAATTTTGATCAAGGGTACTACTGGGGTATTTTCCTAATAAAAAATTCAGTCTTCTTGTGTTGGATTCAAGCTGCCCGGCAAGGGCGAGGCTTTGTGCCTGGGCGGTTGCAGAAATTGCCTGGGCAAGGTTTTTATCGAGGCCATTGGCAAGGCCTTTTTCGAATCTTTCTTCCACGAAGGTTTGATTTTGGATGAAAGATTGGGCGCTTTTACGGGCAAGGTCGAGTTGTTGAGTTCCTTCAATCAAGTCGTACCACGCTTTGGCTGTTTGACCAGCCAGGGATAGACGCGAACTCTTGTACTCTAGGCTGTCCGCTTCAAACGCTCGTAGGGCTGAATCTCGTTTGTCAGCAAGTTTTCCCCATAAGTCCAGCTCCCAACTAATATTAAGCCCAGAGGTAAAACTATTGCTTGTAAATGAAGTGCTGCCATTGGGTAAGTTGAAGCCAATAAGGTTACGTTTAGAACGGCTACCAGTAACCTCTGCTCGGGCGGAGGGAAGAAGTTGAGCACCCAATATGGTAGCTTGTTCCCCTTTAGCGATTAATCGTTCAGCTGAGACTTGTAGATCTGGGTTGTTGATCCAAGCCTGCTCGATTAATCTTTTAAGAGGAATACCACCAAGCGTGTCAGCCCAACCGGATTCAGAAAGGTTGGATTCAATGGAAGTTGTGTTGGATTCCCAACGTGGAGGGTAGGATATTCCTAATGGCGGATTTTTTTGGGCAAGAGGTAGGCTGCACCCAAAGAACAAAAAATGGCTAATTCCTGTTAAAGTTAGAAATATGGTTTTAGGTTTCATTCTGTTGATGAAGAATTGATACCCATAACAAAGCCGTGTGTCACGAAACGAATCAAACGATTGATCATTTCACCAACCTCCTCCTCGCTACAAACGCCCTCGGTGAAATCACGAAGTCTGCGATGCTGGGCGAGTGCTCCTAACATCGAAGAAACGGCGAGATGGAGATGCCAGTGGATTTCTTTGGTTGGCACATTGGGGAATGCAAGGGAGAGTTCTTGATGATAAAGCTTCGCAATTTGTGAGAAAAACTTTTGGTGCATACGTTCTATAAAATAAACAGGTTCAGTAAAAGTGCGGGCGACCAACTGAGCAAGGCTCCAACGAGATTTGGAACTGCGGGCAATTTCTTCTCCGATAGGGAAAATAAGAGAGTGAAAGATTTCATGAGCAGAAGGAGCGAGTTTTCCATTTCTCCGCTTAGCTTCTTCTAATAGAGCAAGTCTTCGTTTATTAATAGGTTGAATCCGTTCACTCAACATTTCCAAAACTAAAGCATCTTTGGACCCGAAGTGATAATTGGCGGCCGCCAGGTTGGCATCGGCTTCCTGTGCGACTGAGCGCATGGTTAATCCGTTGTAACCGTGTTCAGCAAATAGGCGAGCAGTAGCATCAATTAACCTTCTACGAGTCGCCAATTTTGGTTTTGCAGGTTTTGGAGGGGATGAAATCATTAAACAAATCTATTAAAACGCTTGTTTGAAAAAATACAAATGAATACCAAGTCATTATAGAGATTTTAGTGGAAGTATGGGGGGTTAATGGTTGACTTTGAGGGGTAAATTTAGTTGGGTAATAAGCTTTTCCAAAATTTCAAGTACTCACTCCGTTCGAATATGATTAAGATACGTTTGCAAAGGCATGGCGCCCGTCACGCCCCCTTCTACCGCATGGTAGTTACTCCCTCGGAAACCCGCCGTGATGGCCGATACATCGAAGTCTTGGGAACTTATAATCCCCAGTCCTCGGCACGTGAACGCGAACTCGATTTAAAGTTGGATCGCATTGATCATTGGTTAGATGTTGGAGCTCAACCAACTGATACGGCTAAAAGTTTAATTCGCCAAGGTCGCTTAAGCCCTGAAGAATGGTTGAAGCGTACTGAAGCCAAAGCCTCTGCAAAAGCTGCTCGTATCTCTAAAAAGAAAAATCCAGCTCCTGCCGCCGAAGCCCCTGCCGAAGAGGAAGCTAAAGCTGAGGAGGCTCCTGCTGAAGACGTAAAGGAAGAGCCTGCAAAGGAAGAACCCAAAGCCGTTGAAGCTTCTGCAGAAGTGGTAAAGGAAGAACCTAAGTCTGAAAAGCCAGAGTCAGAAGCCAAAGAATCTCCAAAAGAACCTGCAAAGGAAGAGCCTAAAGTTGAGGAAGCTCCTGCTAAGGAGACTAAAGAGGAGCCCAAAGCTGATAAGCCAGTGCCCCAGGCGAAAGAATCTAAGGAAGAACCTAAAGTTGAAGAAACTCCTGCCAAAGAGGTAAAGGAGGAGGCCAAGAAAGTACCCGAGGAAAAACCCAAAGCGAAGAAAGCCCCAGCTAAAAAAGCGAAGAAGGATGAGTCTAAGGAAAAACCTGAAGACACACCATCTGCGGAGGCCAAAGAAGAATCGAAAGACTCCTGATCTTTCTTTCAGTTGTATTTTTTTACACCTTTTAATTTGTAATGCCTCTTTTCGGCACCGATGATTCAACCTATGAACTCACCCCTGCGTTTCGACGTTTTGTCTCTCTTTCCGAGAACTGTTGATTCATTTGTAGGCGAAAGTATCTTGGGCAAAGCGTCGGATCGTGGATTGATTGAAGTTTCTTCCCATGACCTTCGCGATTGGGCAAAAGGCAAACATCGTGAAGCCGATGACCGTCCATTTGGAGGTGGTGCGGGGATGGTGCTAAAACCAGAACCGCTTTTTGACGCAGTTGAGGAATTATCCCGCCCGCAAAGTACCGTGATTTATATGGCTCCAGATGGAGATCCCTTTACCACGCAAATGGCCAAAGAGCTTTCAACTTCGCAGCATTTGGTTTTAATCAGTGGGCATTACGAGGGAATTGACCAGCGTGTTCGTGACGAGCTGGTTGACCGCGAAGTTAGTATTGGAGACTATGTGCTCACCAATGGATCATTGGCAGCTGCAGTTATGATTGATGCGGTAAGTCGTCACCTCCCAGGAGTACTAGGAGATGACGAGTCTCTTCTCGACGAATCTTTTGAGGACGATTTACTGGGATGTCCTCAGTATACCCGTCCAGCTGAATTTAGAGGCATAAAGGTACCGGAAGTTCTTCTTTCGGGAAACCATGAGGACATTGCACGCTGGCGCCACGAGCAAAGAGTGCAAAAGACTCGTAGTCTTCGACCTGACCTCTCAACCAACACCCAAACTATTAGGAATTGATAAGATGAATGAACAATTGTTGAATGAAATAACCAGCGAGTATCTCCAAGAAGGCCGCGACGCATTCAAAGTCGGTGACGGGGTGAAAGTTTATGTACGTGTGCGCGAAGGCGACAAGGAGCGGATTCAGCTATTTGCTGGTATTGTTATTGCCCGTAAGGGGTCAGGTGTGCACGAGACCTTTACGGTTCGCAGGATTGCCTCTGGTGTTGGAGTTGAACGGGTATTTCCTGTGCATTCTCCCCTTATTGAAAAAGTAGAAGTAGATCGCGAGAGCATTACCATGCGTTCTCGGATGTACTACCTTCGCGATCGCATTGGTAAGGAAGCTACCAAGGTTAAAGAAAAGCGTATTTTCGAAAAAAAGAGAAAGAGCTAACCCAAGCTGTTTCTCAAATTTGCAGTTAGGTAGAAATATATCTGCAGCAAATTACCTTTTTCTTAGTTCGACTAAGCTAAGCCCGTAACAAGTTAAGTCTTTCGGGCAATAAAAATTGTTCAAGCATTCTTTGGCCATCCGCAAACCCACAAGTTGTCTGCGTAGACTCTATGATTTCTTGGTATATTTGTCTGACTCTACTTCCGTATACAGATGCGGAAAAGTTTTCGCTTACGGAACTTTGATTATTCAGTATTTTTGCCCTCGTTAAGATATTCAATTCAGCCTGTTCACGCAGAGTACTTGCGAGTTGTTGTGAGGTTTTTACTTTTTGAATTATTGTTTTTTGCATGACCTCATCTAAGCACCCAAAGTCAATTCCCTCGTCCTGGCAGATTGCAGTATAAGCTCGTTTAAATGAATCAGCCGGTAATGTGACCTGATATTGGCGGTAAATATTGACGAGGGCCGCTTTAATTTTTTCTCTCAAGTAATCTCCGTCAAGTAGCGATCTCTCCACCCAGAGGTTTGAGTAGAGATTCTCAAGGTTAACTCCTAATTGAGTAAAATCTGAAGTGATGTCGGGTATATTTCTTCCGCAAAGACTCTTTCCAAAGCTCCAAGGTTCAAGAAACCCTAGCCCAAAGCCTTCTGCCACGCTAACATTAATAATTGATGCCGCTTGTCGGACGAGTTCAGGAAAACTTATATTTAATTGTTCACCCAACCCATAGGTTAAGGATAGGCCTAAACTCTTTCCAAACGATTTCCATTCATCGTAGGTTGTTTGGAAGGATGGATTGGTTGGACCGAGGCTGTTGGCAAAATGGATTTCTGGGTGAGAGGCTGAAAGTAAAGCGAGTTCTCCCAAATTTTTTCTTCTCACTGCCCGAACTGGGTAAAGGTAAAGGTTATCAGGGATACCTGAGCTGGGTGTTGTAGTTTGGACTAGGTCAGGCGGAGTGTCGCAGGGAACGGCGTTTGCTAATAAATGAACTGAACTTGGATGATCTTTCAGTACATACTGTAAAAATGACTGGTCCCGTTGGTTAAGGGCTGCGTAATGTATTTGTCCACCGGTAGGATAGGCTACTTCATGACTTTTTCCAAGGTTGAGAAAGTTTTCTGACCTTCCATCCTCTGCAAAGTCATGAGGCTGCAAAAGCATCGGGTGCTCTTCCTTGGCAAGCTGGGCAATTGCCTGAGTAAGTCCTGGGTTTTTTCCAAGCGAGTGATTGTGAACATGCCAAAGGTCGGGAAGTTGTCCGAGTGCATTACGAGCGACATCCTCCATTCTTAAACGAAGAGTGTTTGGATCAATAGAATCGGTCAAAGTCGCATAATCGAGTCCTTCAACCACCCGTACTTGGTCCAAGATTTTGCCAGTGTAAGGCCGACCGCTAAGAATAACCCACTGATCTGGGCCTTTTCCTGAATCTTTCCAGGATTGGATGGTATTTTCTAATACTCGGGTAACCCCACCCGGTTCGAGATGGTAATGTACCAGAGCTACTTTCATGGAGAAAAAGATGGATCAGGAAGAAGCCATGCGGTTGCGGTATCCCTCAATGTCAATCATGGGGGGTCTTTCTTCTTCTATGACTTCCTGCACTAATTGATGGTATTTACCTTCTTCAACCTCGAAGCGTCGGTAAAATGTTTCCAAATCAGGCATCCGGTCTAATTTTCCTTGAGCGTGCAGACGGTTAAAAAAGGTTTGGAGGATACCAAAACTCATTTTTCCCAGAGCATTTGTGGTTTGATTTCGATGAACTCTACGGTCGAGATCGGTCTGGGCAAAAGTCTCCAACCCATGCATCGCATAGAGGTCTAAAAGGTGGGAGGTTTCCACTCCGTATCCAATCGGAAAAGGAATTTTTTCGAGTACTTCTCGACGGGCTGCATATTCCCCGGATAGGGGTTGGATGATGTGGGAAAGTTCGGGGAAAAAGAGTGAGAAAAGCGGACGGATGAGAATCTCGGTAACTCTGCCCCCCCCACTTGGTCGGAGGCCGCTCGAGTAATTGAGAGGTCGGTCATAGAATGCTTTTACATAAGAAATCTCATCCCGGTGAATCAAGGGTGCAACCAGTCCATAAACAAATCGTGGGTGGATGTTTGAAATATCAGCATCCACATAGCAAATAATGTCTCCCTTAAGTTGGTGTATAGCCTTCCAAAGGTTTTCTCCCTTCCCGCGCTTGTCTCCGACCTCGGGAAGGATATCGGAGGCTAGGTAAACATCGGCGCCGTAGTTCTTTGCAACCTCAAGAGTTTTATCCTTTGAACCCGAATCGATCACTGCAAATTCATCGATCAGGGGATAACGTTCCATCAATTCAGAACGAAGAATCAAGACTTCTTTTCCAATAGTTTTTTCTTCGTTTAATGTTGGAATGCAGAGGGAAATCTTAAGGCCCTTTTTTTCCTTCTCCTCAACCAGTTTAATTAAGTCCCAAAAGTCCGCATGATGAAAGGTATTTCTTTCCAACCAATTCTCGTTAATCTTATTCATGAATCACAAATTCCTTGATCAATTGCTTGGATTAGGCTGACAAGTTGAGTCATACCTGCATAAAGAGGGTCAAGCTGTACGGTTTCGTTGATCTCGCGCAAATTCTCAACGGTGGTCAATCCGAGGGTGACCGCTGGTAGACCACTTAGAATCAAAGCATTAAGATCTCCCGTGCTAGGGTCGACCTTCGGAGTAATCCCAGCTTCTTGCATAATCGATCGCGTGGTTTTTACTAAGGGGTGGGTGAAGGGAATACTGCAATTCTGTCTTTTGGCCACGACTTCCATGCTTACCAAAGTACCAGTCTCGGCAGAAAATTGTTCACATATCTCGTTGAGCTGGTCCTCCATCTGACCGATGATATCGTCGTCTTCGCTGGTAATTTCAAAACGTAACGTTCCTTGCTTGGGTGAAGTATTAAAACTTGAACCACAACGAAGTCCTCCAAAAACCAATTGTGTTTTCGGCTCTTTAGGAATGGGGATTTCTCTGATCTGGTTAATTAGACCGGTTACATGACTGATGGCTCCTGAAGCCCCAAACCTTTTCCAGTCGTAGTCGCTGGGCACTTGCAGGGTAATTTCTCCACGCAAAGTTCCAAGACCCGAATAACTCAATCGTCCAAGAGTCGAACCTTCTACACAAATACCTGCACGGGCTGGTAAACTCATGGTTTCGAGAAAGCCACTTGCTCCTTCAAGGTTTGCTCGACCGAGGCTTCGCGAATTGGCAACGAGAATAAGATCGTCACGCAATCGTATTCCCAAATCATCGAGCAGACGGGGTAGGGCGATCATTGCGGCAAGTCCCAAGGCATTATCGGCAATTCCAGGTCCAGACATGTGACCAGAACCCACTTGGATTTCGTGCCTGACTTCCCGTGAAAAGACGCTGTCGGCATGTGCCATAACCAGAATGGATGATTGACCTTCAGTTCCCGGAAGGTGAGCGGATGCATTCCCAAATTCATCAATATTTGGCGCGCTAAGTCCATTCTCCCGAAAACGGTCAACCACCGCACGAATACGTTCATCTTCGCCGTAAGTAGGCGAAGGAATTTCTCCCAGCAACACTGTGTCGGTTAAAAAAGAATCCCGCTTTTCACTAATTTTTTTGATCCGTTCAGGGATTTGATCAAGCAGTCCGCTAAGTGCTGTTTCACGATCAATCTCTTGTATTTCCATCAACCATTGATTTAGGGAGTGAAGCAGGTTTTTGCAAAGCATAACCGAAAAAATTGTTTTAGGGGTTGAAATAAAAGAGAGCTTACT
>Ga0209601_1002672_pt1 | contig 10768 bp, 6 predicted proteins | sample COGITO_mtgs_1104_4_FD_184796 | JGI IMG/M metagenome (GOLD analysis project Ga0209601, IMG submission 184796) | Pelagic marine microbial communities from North Sea - COGITO_mtgs_110426 (SPAdes) (version 2) | ecosystem: Environmental > Aquatic > Marine > Epipelagic ...
ATTCTCTAGTTTGGTTTTTCTGATGAAGGCTTGTTCATATGTTCGAATGATTACTATTTCTTTAGCTCCCATCTCGTAAGCTTTTTGAACTGGAATAGGATCAGTAATCCCACCATCATATTTTCTTTTACCATCCAAATAAATTGCATTCTTCATCAAAACAGGTAAAGAGCCGGTAGCAAGCATTTCGTTAATATAATTCTCTTTAGACAGCTCAATATATTCAGGTTTGCCAGTATCAGCATCAGAAACCACTACGTAAAAATTTTTACCTGCTAGGTTATCTTGCAAGCGATCAAAATCAATTGGAAAAACTTTATTTGCATCTTGGTATAGTTTTTCAAAATTCATAATACTTTTGTTCAAAAGAAGATTTGAATATCGAACATAATCCTTCGATGCAGAAAATAACATTTTATCTAAGTTGTAATCTGAAACTGCTAATAAATACCAAAGCTGAACAACTGCACCATTGGAGACACCCAAATGAATGTCAAAGGGATTATATGAAGCTTTAATAAATGAATCGATTACGCCAAAGGAAAAAACTCCTCTACTGCCCCCACCTTCAACAATTAATGCTTTTTTAATTTGCTGCATAAATCAATGTTAATAACTGATAAAAATTATAGGCAAAAAAAAACAGAGCTAAGCTCTGTCTTTTCAGTTCGAGATTGGAAGGGGTCTAAAGTGAGAATCTCTTTAGCTCCTTGGAGGTTTTCTCTTGCCTCCTTGGTGGGTCACTAAGCTCTTTTTTATCGTCGACTCTTAGTTACGCTTTCGCCCTTCGTCTCTTCCTTCTCTTTCTCTCTTACTCCCGTCTGCAGTTGTTTGTAAGTCGGTCCGAGTTGGTCTATTAAATATACGCCTTTTGGAAATAGTGTCAACACTTTTTTTTAAAAAAATATAATTAATTTAAAGAAATTGCTATGAGATTAAATTAGAGTGAATTACATCTGCATATTTGGACTGCAAATCATACAAATTTGCTTTGTGAGCATCTAAATCTCTGTCTCCAACGCAATCTTCTGCAATGGTAGTTGGAAAATTATTTTGCAAAGAATCTACAGCTGTTGCCCTTACACAGCCGCTTGTTGTGACACCGCAAATGACAACAGAGTCAGCCTGTATTTTGAGTAGAGAGTCTGTCAGTTTTGTTTGAAAGAATGCACTTGCAAATTTTTTTTCAATTAGGATTTCATCTTTCAATGGCGCTAAGTCACCTATAAAAGTAATGGCATCAGATTCTGGTTCAAGAATATTTAGAGCAGGAATCTTCGATCGAAAGACGCTAGCCTCAGATGCATTCCTATAAATTGTTGTAGTAAAGATTACAGGAAGTTTATTTAGCCTAAATTTATTTATTAAATTAATGTTAGCCTGAATTAATTCATCGCATTCAAAACCAAGGGGTGAGGAAGAGTCAATAAATGCTTTGCACATATCAACCACAACTAATGCTGGATAGTCACCTATCCCAGTTGAATGCGATTCAAGCTTGCTCAAAAGCTACTGATTTAGAAATGTTGGTGAGACAGGCGCTTCAAGATGCGTTTCTTCAAGGCATTTAGATTTAATTTCTTCAATGGTACCTCCGAAATTAAACATTTCATCTGCTACTGTGCCTTTAGACATCTCCCCTCTCAAAGATTCGGTTTCTTTTTGATTTAAAGTTAAGTCATCATTTATTACCACGCCATATCTTCGCGCGCCTTCAACAGAAACAAGTTTCTTTGAAACGTCTGAAACAACAATATCTGGATCACGCTGAAGAGGGTCTCCCCAGCCTCCTCCGCCCCAGGTATTAAAATATAAGAGGTCTCCTTTTTTCACTTTTACACCCTCACATTTTGCAGGGATGTACTCTTCAGAACCATCAGTTCTTACTAGTCGTTTGGTAGAGCGCATTCCAGGTTTGCCACCATTTACTCCCCAAGGATAAGTAAGCCACCTATCATCATGAATGCCTATATGCCCATCTACCAGAAATCTATAAGCAACAGATAAACCGTTACCACCTCTATGAAGACCAGCTCCACCTGAATCAACTATAAATTCATACCTTTCAACTCTCAGTGGAAAGTAAGCCTCAACAAATTCATTTGGAACATTGGTAAAAGACGGCCATAAAGAATGTCCATCAGGCCCGTCTCCTATTGGTCTACCGGGCACGCCACCAAAACCAATTTGAAATAATTGAAACCATTCACCCTTGTCATCATATCCAGAGAAAAACAAATGCGGAGAATCAGAGAAACCTGCTGCATTCAGCATTTCTCCTGGAGCACCCATTCCTAAGAGAGCTCCAAGCACATCAAAGATTCTGCCTAATGCATGCGTTCTTCCAGACAAAGCTGCTGGGTAGTTAGGTTTTAAAAGTGTGCCTTGGGGAATTCTGACGTCCACAAGATCATAAAAGCCATCATTAAAAACAATCTGAGGATCAACCACATTAATAGTGAATGAACCAAAGAACATCTTGAACATATCTTCATTTAAATAGAAATTAACAGAGCTTTGGGCTTGGGGGTCCGTTCCCTCAAAATCAAAAATTGCCTTTTCTCCTTCTCGCCACATCTTGCAATGAATTTTATATGGCCCCATGCCCATACCATCATCACAGATATAATCAGAAAATTCTCTCGGTTCTTCTGGGATAAACATAGAAATAATATGCTTCATAGCATCATAATTGCGCTGCAACATAATTTTCATAGTGGAGCAAAAAACATCATCTCCAAATCTGTCTGCAATTTCATTGCAGCGCTTGGCCGCTGTATTGCATGCAGCAACTAAAGCATTTAAATCAAATCGATTCCATTGAGAGGTTCTTACATTATGAAGAATTAACTCCAAAACATCTGATTGCAACTCACCCTTTTTATAAAGTTTGATTGGCGGGATTCTTATCCCCTCTTGAAAAATTGTCGTTGCTTCGGTTGGAATAGATCCTGGCACCATGCCACCATTATCAGACATGTGACCAAACATTGCAGACCATGCAATGTGCCTACCATCTCTAAATACTGGTTTTAAAACCATCCAATCTGGAAGATGTGAAACTGCTGCATTGCACATATATGGATCGTTGGTAAGAATAATATCTCCCTCTTCTATCTCTTCATCATAAGCCTCAGTAAAGCCATGGATGAATGAGCCAAATTGACCAACAACCATTTTTCCCTCTCGATTAGCAATCATTGGAAAACAGTCTCCCTGCTCTCTAATGCCAGGTGATAAAGCCGTTCTACTTACCAAGGCATCCATCTCTTCTCTAGCATTTTTTAAAGCATTTTCAATCAAATCAACGGTAATTCCATCTACCTCTATCGGATTTAATGGGGACTCGTTTGTTTCAATAATTCTTGCTGGCATATTTATTTTGTTGGATTAATAATTAGATTACCTACTTCGTCAACGACAGCTTCGTGTTCAGGCAATATCACAGTAGTAGAGTCCATTTCAGACACAATTGCTGGTCCTGGAATCAAATGCTTAGAGTGAAGTTTATTGCGATCATATATTTTTGCATCATGCCACTGGGCCTCATGATAAAAACGAGAGTCCTGAATAACAGCATCTTCCAAAGATGATTCAGATGAGGTGTTTGCAGAAGATTTAATTTCAGCTTGTGCAACTTTTACAATTGCTCTGATCATTAAAATTTCATGCCCGTCATTTAATTTAAATGTAAACAATTGATAATGCTCATCATCAAAAGCATCTGTAATTAATTGAATCCCCTTAGTTTCATACTCCTTCTCATCAAACTCCACTGTGATTTGAAAAGCTTGGCCTGCATAACGAACGTCAGCTTGATAAGTTACCTCAAGATTTGAAGCGCTCACACCATCTTTGATTAAGGATTGGGATGCTTTTTCTCGCAGGTCTTTCAAGTCGTTAAGAAATTTATCAGTTGTAATGTCTTGAGCCATTGCTAAATATGACCTAGATGCTTCATCCTGAATTTGAGTGGTTGCATCCCCATATGCACAAAGCACTCCTGGGCCAGGCGGAATGATTACAGGGAACGAATTTGAAAGAATACCCAATGCATTTGCATGAAGAGGTCCTGCGCCCCCAAAGCCAACTAGAGCAAAATCTCTTGGATCAAATCCTTGCTCAACTGAAACCAGTCTCAAAGCACCAAACATAGACTCATTTACAATTCTAATAATTCCTTCAGCTGCTTCCATCAGATCTACTCCAATCCCATCAGCAATCGTTTGAACCGCCTTTTCAGCAGCTTGTTTATCAATAACCATATCTCCACCAAGCTGAACATCACTAGGAAGGAGGCCTAGAACAATATTTGCATCACAAACAGTAGGCTGGTCTCCGCCTTTCATATATGCAGCAGGGCCAGGTACTGCTCCAGCAGATTCAGGGCCTACCCTCAAAGCTTTTGTTAACTCAGGTACAAATGCTATGGAGCCGCCACCTGCACCAACAGTTCTCACATCCACAGAAGGAGCTTTCACCCTAACATCTCCAACCAAAGTTTCTCTTCTAACCTTTGCTCTGGAGTTTTGAATTAATGCAACATCCGTCGAGGTTCCACCCATATCAAAAGTCAAAATATTTTCATACCCTGCTTGATTGCAAAAATGTATTGCGCCAGCCACGCCTCCAGCAGGCCCAGACATTAAATGATTTACAGGCGAATCTCCTGTAGCGCGACTTGATGCGAGACCTCCATCGGAACGAAGAATTGATAACTGCACGTCACTGCCAAGAGATTTTTCTAAATTAGCCTGTAAATTATTTACATAGCTAGAGACTTGAGGCCTAACATAGGAGTTCAGCACTGTCGTTTCAGCCCTCTCATACTCTTGCATTTCAGGGATAACCTCACTGGAAATGGAAATAGGAATATCGGTAAAAATTTCAGCCGCAATTTTGGCTGCCTTGATTTCGTTTTCATTATTAATATATGAATTTACAAAACTGATAGTAAGAGCCTCTACTTCTCCTTTACTCTTGAGGCTATTTAATTGCTCTTTTAAATGGTCTTCATCAAGCTCAATAGATATCTCTCCAGAAGCATCAGTCCGCTCTTTGACACCATAAGTTAACTCTAAGGGAGCTAATAATGGCCCCTTCACAAAACTGACCCATCCCCCTAAGCCTCCTGGGCAAAAAGATCTAGCAACTTGAAGAACGCTTTCATAACCTTGTGTAGTTAAGAGACCTACTTTAGCTCCATTGCCAGTTAGAACTGCATTAGTCGCTACGGTTGTGCCATGCATAACAAGCTTTATATCTTTTGGATTTACACCTGACTGATCGCAAATCCTTGCCACACCATTCAAAACTCCAATAGAAGAATCCTCAGGTGTGGAAGGTACTTTTGCGGTATGCGTTGATCCATCAGATTCATTAATCAATAAGAAATCTGTAAATGTACCGCCAACATCAACGCCTAATCGATATGACATAAAAGCTTTATCCCTTATCTATAAAATTAAAAATTATATTTTAAATCTATTCCATAAGTAGCATAAGGTGCTTCATGGATAAATGATCCACCAAATTCTGGGGCTGGAATTATCTCAGCAAGGTATTCTTCATCAGTGATGTTTCTTCCCCAAAGAGTAAGACTTAATTTTTCTCCAATTAGCGATGCTCTAAAATCAATTAATTCATATGGATCTCTCACTGATCTTGTCATATCTGAAGCTACCGGGAAGCCTAACAAAGCTGTCCAAACAGAGGGTTGCTGATCATCTTGCACAGTATGGAACCAAGTTTCTCCAACTTCCATGTAATCCATTCTCAAGACTAAATCATAATTAGCTGAGAAAGAGGTTTCATATTGAAGACCTAGATTATAGGTATGCTCAGGGGCTAAAGGAGCATTATTTCCAACGGTATTTGGCCTGTGAGCATTTTTCTTGATTTCTCCATCAGTAAAGCCAACTCCGCCATCAAGAGTTAAATTATCAGATACTGCATATTTAAAGTCTAATTCAGAACCTGAAATATCTAGCTGATCAATATTCGTTACCACTCTTAAGAGACCCCAAGGACCTGCAAAAAATTCAAAGAATTGATTGTCATCTACATCAGTTTCAAAAAACGCTCCGTTAAGTTCCAGCCTTCCATCAAGGTATCTTCCTTTAAAACCAACTTCAAATGATTTTGATACTTCTTTTTTAAAAGTATCAGATACTCCTAATCCAGCTCCAACAGCACCTAATCCAAAAGGATTACCAGAATTTAACCAAAAATCTGTTGTAGCAGCGCTTCCGGATGAATTGAATCCACCTGATCTAAAACCAACTCCATAGGAAGCATATACAGTAGTGTTATCAGCACTTGTAGTTAATGAAATTTTTGGTTGGAACTGATCAAATGATTTGTCACGAGATGGAATAGTATCACCCACCGTTGCCATAGCTGGGTTAATTGGAGCCCCGCCACCATAATATAAAGCAGAAGCAACCCCAGGGACATTATTATTCACAGAACGCTTCTCTTTATCGTATCTGCCTTCAAGAGAAAGCTCTGTTACATCTGATAGATCAACAGAGTATTGACCAAATATTGAGAAAACGTCGGTGTTAAAACTATCGTCGAACATTAAATCTGTTGGGTTCTTGCCTGAAGCTGGAACATAAGATTTGTATTCAAATCCTTGGCCTAGATCTGCACCATATGAGACAGCAACGTCTCTTTCGATTTCAGCATAATAAGCCCCAATCAACCATCTGTTAGATTGACTTTGGTCGCTACTTAACTTGATTTCAATAGAGATATCATCCTGGTCTCTTGATTGAAATTGATAACCATCGCAAGTATGAGGAAGGTATGGTCCTAAAACAGAGTTTGCTGCAGAGGGTGCTGTGCCTGGCGCAGCAAAAGAGAAACCTGGAGGCAAAGAGTTGATCAATGCTAAATTGCTAGCTGTATTAGAAGCAGCACATGATGGGACGCCAAAATAACCCCCAAAGGCTCCTGAAGTTCCATCTGATAATAAAAATTCTTCTAAATGGTTATAAGCTAAAATAGCTGAAAATTCTCTGCCATTATCCATGTCCTCCGTATATTTTAAGGAGAGATCTGCTGTTTCCTGCTCATTAACAGGGGGTACGTTAAACATATAAGAAAATTGATGTGTGTTTACATCTTTATAGAACTGATCAGCGCCAGGAGTCCCAAAACCTTGAAAAGCTGGAAGTGCAAAAACAGCATTAAAGTTTATGGTTCCTCCGCTCGCTTCGCTGATTCCAGCTCGTAGATCCCAAGAGCTATCTCCGTTATCTACCAAAAACCTAGTTCTAATAGTTGTGTCTTCAAAAAAATCTACATTATTTGATCCAGAGTAAACATTAGTATGCTCTCCGTCAGTTTCACGAGTGCTTATAGAAAAACGCGTGTAGATGTTATCACCCATTTTTCCAGAGTTAACGAATTGCAGTTTAGTTGTATCATTTACACCCAAACCAAGAACGGCAGTTCTTTCTGACTCTTCCGAAGGGGCTTTTGTAGTGATCAAAATAGCACCAGACGTTGCATTTCTTCCGTAAAGCGCTCCTTGAGGTCCCTTCAAAACTTCAATCTGAGCTATATCAAGCAATTCCCTGTTAAATGCATTTGGATTTGTTTGAAGCACACCATCTATTACAAATGCAAAATTTGATTCAGCATCCCTTGTTGAGGTTAGACCTCTAATAGTTACCAGGGTGTCACCGACATTCACAGTGTTTGCCATCACAACATTAGGAGTTAAAGCTATAAAGTCTTCTGGTCGTTGAATGCCAGCATCCTCAATGTCACTTGAAGTGAAAACACTCATAGCAATAGGTACATCTTGTAAATTCTCGTTAACCTTACGAGCAGATACAACCACCTCTTCTAGAGTTGGTTCAGCGATAATGCTAAATGGAATAAAAAGGAAACTAGCCGCCAGTGCTAATTTAGTGAAAGTGTTATTAAAAGTCATGGTTTCCCCTCAGAAAAAAACTTATATCATTAAGTTATACATGAAAAAAACTATTTAAACAAATGCTTTAACAGCAACAATTAGTGTGTTGAAACTTATAAAAAATATGCTTTTTTTTAACCAATATTTTTCTTACATTCAATAGATATATAATAAAGTATGACAAGCACAAAAAAACCATTAGGGAACGTTAAAGTTCTTGACTTGACGCATATGCTATCCGGCCCTTACGGAGGTATGATTCTCGCTGATTTAGGTTGCGAAGTTATTAAAATTGAGCCGCCTATAAAAGGTGAAGGGACAAGAAGATTGCTAGAAAATGACCCAAACTACTCCGTGAATGGAATGGGTGCGTATTTTTATACCCTTAATCGCAATAAAAAAAGTGTAGCTATCGATCTAAAAAAAGATGAGGGTTTACAAATATTTTATAGGCTAGCTGAAAAAGCTGATGTGGTTTTAAGTAATTTTTCAGCTGGTGTGACAAAAAAATTGAAGATAGATTTTGATACTCTGAAAAAGATTAATCCTAAAATTATTACTTGTACAGTCAGTGGTTTTGGTGAATCAGGTCCAAATTTTCAACGTCCAGCATTTGATCAAATTGCTCAGGCTCTTGGTGGGGGTATGTCAATCACAGGTCTATCAGCTCAAGAACCTATGCGAGCAGGTATTCCTATTGGAGATTTAGGTGGCGGCATGTTCGCAGTGATGGGAATACAAGCAGCGCTAATTAACAGAGTTAGCTCTGGAATTGGACAAAATGTTGATATCTCAATGCTGGATTGTCAAATTTCTATGCTGAACTATATGGCTACCATGCACACAATGTCCGGGATTATTCCTGAGCCTATCGGCAACTCACATTTTGTTCATATGCCATACAATTCATTTCTCACTAAAGATTATCCTATTGTCATAGCTGCGGTGGGTGATCAATTTTGGCCAAGACTATTAAAAATATTTAAAAACCCCGAGTTACAAGATCCTATCTATGAAACTGCTTTTGAAAGGCAGAAAGATAAGCAAAAATTAGAAAGCGTTATTCAGACAGAACTTTTAAAAGAAAATTCTGATTATTGGCTTCACGAACTGGAAAAGGAATCAGTGCCCTGTGCTAGGGTTAATAATCTAGAGCAAGCTATCCACGACGAGCAAGCTCAACATAGGAATATGCTTGTAGATGTTCCACATCCTGAAGGCGGCTCTGCCAAAATTCCGGGCAATCCAATTAAACTTTCCTCAGTCGAGAATGAAGAATTTCTTGCGCCACCTCTTCTTGGAGAGCACACTAAAGAGGTTTTAGTAGATTGGTTAGGATTTTCTATCGAGGAATTAATTAAATTGGATGAACAACAAGTAATTGAGATAAAAAAATGAGTGCAGATTTTGTTTTTATAAATGAAGTTGGTCCAAGAGATGGTCTTCAAAACCAAAAAACCATCCTCGCTGCTAATGATCGTTTAAAGCTAATTGATCAATTGATAAAAGCAAATATACCTGGAATTGAGGTTGCAAGCTTTGTTAATCCCAAGGCTGTTCCAGCAATGGAAGGAGCGCACGAAATCATGCAGGGTCTTTTAGATATCGAAGATTGTGAAATTTCTGTGTTAGTTCCAAACCTTAAAGGTTTTGAGCTTGCAAGAGATGCAGGCGCAAAAATTATTACAGTGGTGCCCTCTGCTACCGAAACAATGAATCAAAAAAATATCAATATGAGTCTTGATGAAACCATCTCGAGTTCTTGCAATATTTTAAAAGAAGCAAAAAATTCAAGCTTAAAAACTCGCGCCTATGTATCTGTTGCATGGGAGTGCCCCTATGAAGGAAAGGTTGATGGCAAGGTTGTTTTAAATATTGCAACCCAGCTTCTGGCTTCGGGGGCTGATGAAATTATTCTTGCTGATACTATTGGGGCTGCTAATCCTGCCAGTGTAGGGTTATTGTTTAAAGATTGTGTCAATGAATTCGGCCATCAAATCTTGTCTGGTCATTTTCATGATACTCGAGCTATGGCTTTAGCAAACGTGTGTGCTGCTCTATCTGAGGGTATAAGAAAATTTGATAGCTGCATAGGCGGATTGGGAGGATGTCCTTTTGCTCCAGGTGCTGCTGGCAATCTTGCCACAGAAGATCTAGCTAATATGCTTGATCAAATGGGATTTACAACCAATATAGATCTTAAAAAATTATCTGAAATTGTTTTATTTTGTGAGAGCCAGCTTAACGCTACTCTTGGAGGCAGAATGTCAGCCTGGTTAAATAAAAACAATGCATCTAGCTAAAAGAATTTTTTAAGAAACTCTTCCCCACAATTCATTCCAATTTGATAGTCTGCTTTCATGATATCGATGTTCGTTGTGGCTCGTTTAGTCGATAATCTTTGGGGAGGGCAAATTTGCATAATTTTACAATCACTTGGAGGATTATGAATAAATTCAAGCGCAGAATTATAAGTTGCAGTGTTATTTTTTAACGCCTTGGAGATATTGGGATATGATCTTGTTGCAAAAGCAGCAATATAATTCTCTAGTTTGGTTTTTCTGATGAAGGCTTGTTCATATGTTCTAATGACTACGATTTCTTTGGCTCCCATCGCGTAAGCTTTTTGAACTGGAATAGGATCAGTAATCCCACCATCATATTTTCTGTTACCATCCAAATAAATTGCATTCTTCATCAAAACAGGCAAAGAGCCGGTAGCAAGCATTTCGTTAATATAATTCTCTTTAGACAGCTCAATATATTCAGGTTTGCCAGTATCAGCATCAGAAACCACTACGTAAAAATTTTTACCTGCTAGGTTATCTTGCAAACGATCAA